>Ga0265297_10000525_pt1 | contig 110916 bp, 110 predicted proteins | sample Munlanlwell13791_FD_192502 | JGI IMG/M metagenome (GOLD analysis project Ga0265297, IMG submission 192502) | Leachate microbial communities from a municipal landfill in Southern Ontario, Canada - Leachate well 137-91 | ecosystem: Engineered > Solid waste > Landfill > Unclassified | place...
GTGAGGCAAACCGCTTTTTTTATAAAACCCACAGGAAATTTCTCTATTATTTTTCACGATAACAGCGCCAACCATGGGGTTTGGAGAGGTATAGCCTTGCGCCCTTTTGGCTAGTTCTAATGTTTTTTCTAAAAAATAGTTGTCGCGTTTTAGTAGTTGTTTAGACATTTGAAAAATAATACTCTAATCTTATGAGCATTATAACTAATTGTACTAATCTTTTTATTACGGACGCAAACTGATTGTTGAGGATTCAACGGATGATTTATCCGTGACATCCCTGCCTGCAGGCAGGCAGGCGTAACCATCTGTTCGCATCCGTTCTAAATTCCTTTTTTCTCCTTCATTGCCGTAAGCCATTCATAAGGAATAGTTACGTCCCCTATCTTGGTAAAATCCCTGTAACTTCCGTGAGCGTCTGAGCCCCCGCTTTTTAAAATGTTTAACTTGTCAGCCATTTCTTTATACATTAAAATTTTAGCATTTGAAAAACGCGGATAAATTACTTCAATCCCTTCAATACCAACCGACACAAATTCCTCAATCCACGACTGGTCAGGTATAGCATTTGGATGGGCTAAAAATGCAAGGCCTCCATAATTCTTGATTAGTTTTATTGCCTCTTCTACCGAATATTTAAAACGCGCTATGTAACCTGGCTTACCGGGAGAAAGATACTTTTCAAAAGCCTGCCCCACAGATTTAACATAGCCTTTTTTTATAAGATAGATGGCCAGATGAAGACGGGTTGGTATGGCATTCTTAGTCTTTGCAAATACTTCTTCACTGTCCAGTTTTAAACCTAAGGTTTTGAGTTTGTCTACCATCTTTACAAGGCGTTCTTTCCTTAAAATATAAATGTCCGACAATTCTTTTTTAAGTTCCTCGCTTTGAGAATCTATAAAATACCCGAGAATATGGACTTCAACATCGTCCTTTTGTGCGCTAAGTTCAATTCCTTCAACAAGCTCAACACCGAAAGCTTTACTTGCTTTTTTCGCCTCATAGAGGCCGTTAACAGTGTCATGGTCGGTAATGGCTATTGCGGAAACCCCTTTTGATTTAGCGGCTTTAAAAATTTCTTCAATTGTTGCGTCGCTGTCGGAGAAAGCAGAATGTATGTGCAGGTCGCATTTCTTAAAATTATCTTTATTTGTATTCATTGAATAAGAAAATTAGTAGCTTGGGTTGAAAATGGATATTTCGTCAGGCTTTGCAGGAAGAATCTTTCTCTACTGTTTCGTCAGTTTTTTTGCTTTCCATTTTATAAATTTTATCCAGTATACCGTTTACAAAACGTGGCGAATCAATATCTCCGAAACGCTTAGCAAGCTCTATAGCTTCATTTATGGAAACTTTCGGCGGTATTTCCGGAAGATTTATAATTTCAAAACATGCTAATCTTAAAATATTTCTGTCTATGACAGCCATGCGGTCAATTTCCCAGTTTTTTACGTATTTTTTTATTAAAGAATCAAGATTTTGAATATTTTTGCTTACGCCTTCAATAAGCGTAAGGGCAAAATCAATAACTTCCTGTTTTTGGGGATAATTTTTAAGATAATTCTGGTAGGCCGATTGATAATCGGTGTTAGCTATTTCAATCTGATAAAGTATGTGTAAGGCGATTTCTCTTGCCTTTGAGCGTAAACGCATAGATTCGCAAAGTGCATGGCGCATAGCGCCAAGCGTAAATATAATAATTATTGCTTAAAGCCTTTTAAACAGCTAACTTTCTTAAGAACTTTATTCTTTTTTCTACGCTATGCGCTTAGCGCTTTGCGCTATGCGAGTTGCGTATAAATATTTGCCATTTCTAAAGCTGAAAGAGCGGCATCTCTTCCTTTATTGCCTTGTTTTGTTCCGGCGCGTTCAATTGCCTGTTCTGTGCTGTCAGCGGTAATTATGCCGAATGTGACGGGAATATTTTTATCCAGAGAAAGCTTGGCAACCCCCTTGGCAACTTCGGAAGCTATATAATCAAAATGAGGGGTATCCCCTCTTATTACCGCGCCCAGCGTTATAACTGCATCTACTTTTTTAGTGTCAATTTTATTTAAAACCTGGGGAATCTCAAAAGCGCCCGGCGTCCAGACTACCAATAAGTCTTTCTCGTCAACTCCTGATTTCTTTAGCGTATCAACGCAGCCGCTTAAAAGCTCGCCGCTTACGAACTCGTTAAATCTTGAAATAATTATCGCTATTTTTTTTCCTTTCCCTGAATAATTTCCTGTTATTTCTTTCATATGTCCTCCTTTTTTACAATATGTGATCCAATTTATTCTTTTTTGTATTCAGATACTTTTCGTTTTCCGCACAGGAATTTATTTTTATGGCAATTCTTTCAACAATTTCCAGGCCGTAACCTTCCAGGCCTATAATTTTTTTGGGATTATTTGTAAGTAATCTTATCTTGGTAACGCCCAAATCAGCAAGTATTTGGGCGCCTATGCCATAGTCTCTTAAATCAGAGGCGAAACCCAGCATGTTGTTTGCCTCAACCGTATCTATATCTTTTTCCTGTAAAGCGTATGCTTTTATTTTATTCTTTAAACCTATGCCGCGGCCCTCCTGGCGCATATAAAGCACAACGCCGCCTGATTTGGCAATCATATCAAGGCACTCGTGCAGTTGATTTCCGCAATCGCATCTGCGTGATAAAAAAACATCTCCAGTGAGGCATTCCGAATGCACTCGCACGATAGTGGGGGCGCTGGAAATTTTTCCACTGACTAAAGCAATATGCTCGCTGCCGTCAATGAGCGATTCGTAGAAATGAAGCGTAAAGCTACCGTAGCTGGTAGGAAGGTTTATTTTTTCTACAAGTTTTATAAGTTTTTCTTTTTTTCTGCGGTATTCAATCAAAGAAGCGATTGTGCAGATTTTTAAATTATGCTTTTTTGAAAATTCAACCAAATCGGGAAGACGCGCCATAGAGCCATCTTCTTTAATTATTTCGCAGATTACTCCCGCGGGATATAAACCGGACAGGCGAGCCAAATCAACTGCTGCTTCTGTATGGCCTGCTCTTACTAAAACTCCGCCGTCTTTTGCTTCAAGCGGAAAACTGTGCCCTGGCTTGGTTAAATCTACAAGTGCGGTTTTTGGATTTATCAAACATTCTATTGTTTTTGCGCGGTCGTATGCGGAAATTCCTGTTGTAATGCCAGCTGCAGCATCTACGGAGATTCTCCAGGCTGTTTTAAAAGGGTCGCTGCCGGATTCCAAATGCATAGGCAGGAGATTTAATTCTTTTATCCTTTCTCTCGTAAGAGGCACACAAACAAGCCCACGGGCCTCTTTTATCATGAAATTTATGGCAGAAGAAGTTGCAAATTGGGCAGCAACAACAAGGTCTCCTTCGTTTTCGCGTTTTTCGTCATCAACGACAATTACGAATTTACCTTGTTCTAAGTCTTTTAAAATATCTTCAATAGGGCTAAACATATTGCTAATGGAAGTAAAATACAATAACGCAATTAAGCATAATTGTCAAGGTTTTTGGGTGGGTAAACGAATATTCACGAATTATAGACGAATTGCCACGAATACCTGCTTGCCTACAGGCAGGAATCCGTTTTCCATTCGTGGAGATTCGTTCAAATTTGTGGCAATTCGCGTTTTAACGTTTGGTCCACTGGAATCTGCGGCGTGCACCTTTCCTGCCGTATTTCTTGCGTTCTTTGGAGCGGGGGTCTCTCGTTAGAAGATTTTCCTTGCGAAGAGCCGGCCTTAGTTCAGGGTTCCATCCAAGCAATGCGCGTGAAATGCCAAGGCTTATTGCTCCAGCCTGGCCGTTTATTCCTCCACCTGTAACAGTTGCCAGCACATCAAATTTTCCTTCGGTATTTGAAACAGTAAAAGGCTTTTTAACCTGCATTACCTGGTCAACGGTTACGAAATATTTATTAAGTTCTCTTCCGTTTATCGTAACCTTGCCCTGTCCTTCAAGAAGCAAACGCACCCGCGCAATTGATTCTTTCCTTCTGCCGGTAGCCAAGATTGATTTTTCATCTTTTTGCATATTACACCTCTAATTTTATCGGTTGCTGAGCTTCCTGATCATGTTTATCGTCAGCGTAAATTTTAAGCCCGCGTATCATTCTTTTTGCCAAGAGAGTTTTTGGAAGCATCCCTCGTACTGCGCAATAAAGCACGCGCGAAGGATTTTTTTCCTGCAGACGTTTTAAACTTATCTCTTTTATGCCGCCGGGGTAACCCGAATACCTGTCATAATTCTTATTTTCCAGTTTATTGCCCGTAATTTTCATATGCTTTGCATTTATTACTATGACCTTATCGCCGCATAAAAAATTCGGGCTGTAGGTCGCTTTGGTTTTACCCTGTAATATTTTTGCAATACGGGTAGAAAGCCGGCCCAAAACCTTGTCTTTTGCGTCAATCAATACCCATTTACGGTCAACTTTGTTAAAAAATTGCGTTTTTTTCACTTTATTTTCCTCCGGTTATTTTTAGTATTTAAAACAAGTGGAATTCGTCTTTTATACCATAATCTGCTAAATTGTCAATAATTTATTAATTGCCTGGGAATCAATCCGTTAGGAGAGAAACAGCTTCTTTTAGCTTAAATTTACCGTCATACAAAGCTTTTCCGCAGATACAACCCCACACAAAAGGTAACTCTTTTTTAAGGTTTTTAAGATCTTCCAGGCTGGATATGCCGCCTGATGCTATGAAGTTTACACTCTTAAATTGCGACAACTTGGCTAACGCCTCAAGATTTACTCCTTGCAGAGTGCCGTCTCTGGATATGTCTGTGTAAATTATCCACTTTATGCCTTTTGATATAATGTTTTCAATAAAACTTATTGGTTTTAACGAACTCTTTTCTTTCCACCCTTTGGTTGCTACCATGCCCTCTTTAACATCAACACTTACGGCGATATTTTCTATATTTACTTTTGCAGTTAAACCTTGGATGAAACTCTCATCAAGGCTCTTGGTGCCGACAACTATCCGTTCTGCCCCCAAAGATATAAGCTTAACCGCCTTATCTATGTTACGTATGCCGCCGCCTACCTCAACCTTTATATCCACCTCTTTAAGTATTGTTTCAATTATTTTAAGATTATCTGCTTCGCCCAGTGCGCTGGATAAATCAACAACGTGGATTATGCTTGCGCCTTCTTTTTTGAAACGTTTGGCAACGTCTAAGGGGTTATCGCTGTAAACCGTTGAATGTAAGGGATTACCCTTAATGAAACGCACCACTTTCCCTTCGTATAAATCAATTGCCGGAATTATTATCATATTTGATAAAAACCTTTTCGCGGATGCAGGCGGATGAATACATCTATGGCATCCGTAAAACATCTATTTGCATCCGTTACAAAAGCAATTAACATAAGGTTAAGAAATTATTGAAAAGTTTAAGCCCAAGTTTCTGGCTTTTCTCCGGATGAAACTGCACGCCCCAGATATTTTTCTTGCAGCAGGCTGAAGAAAAATTTATATCATATTTTGTGGTAGCCAATATGGCATCTTTCTCTGTTATGTCGCAATAATAAGAATGTGCAAAATAAAAATAACTTCCCTTTGGTATGCCCTTAAATAATTTTTCTCCGCTATGCACTATGCGCTTTGCGCCGCACACTTCATTCCATCCTATATGCGGCACAATTATTTTCTTTTCACTAAATTTCCTTACTTTTCCTTTTAAAACACCCAAACCCTTTATTCCCGGGGCTTCTTCGCTTTCGCAAAGCAAAAGCTGCATACCCAGGCAAATACCAAAGAAAGGCACACCTTCCTTTATCCTATCAACTAAAATATCAAAAATTTTTCTTTTCTTTAATTCTTTTACAGCTTGTTGGAAGTTGCCAACCCCGGGAAAAATTATTTTTTTTGCTTTCTTAATCACAGCAGGCGAATCCGTAACGCGGAGGTTTTTCCCAAGATGCTCTCCTGCCTTTTGAACGCTTCTTAAATTACCCATTCCGTAATCAATTACTACTATCATATTTTATATATGGATTAGCAAAGAGGCTACCAAGCTTAATCAATTACTCCCTTGGTAGAAGGTATTCCGTGTCTTCGCGGATCTATTTGCGTAGCCTGGTCTAAAGCTTTTCCCAAGGCTTTGAATAATGCCTCAAGCACATGATGCAAATCTCCTTCTCCTGATTTAATATCGTAAACAAAGCTTATGCCTGCGTGATTTACAAATGCTTCCAGAAATTCTTCGGCATCTTCAAATTTGAAATTTGTATTATCAAAAGTTTTACCCTCTAAATCAACCAAGCCGAGCTTTTTATCTGTTCTGTGTAATGTCGGCCTTCCGCTAATATCAATATTCGCCTCAACAACCACCTTGTCCATTGTAATAGAAAAAGAACCGTATCTGTTTATCCCGGATTTATCGCCCAAAGCATACTTAAATGCCTTGCCCAATGCTATGCCGATATCTTCTATGATGTGGTGTTGCAAGTCTCCTTTTGCCTGTAAATTCAAATCAAACAAACCATGAAAAGCAAAAAGCGTGAGCAAATGGTTAAGCGGCTCAAAAGGAGTTTTAACAAGTGTTTTACCGGACCCGTCTATGTTGAATTCCCCTTTTATGTCTACCTCTGTAGTCTTTCTTGCTATTTTTGCCAATCTTTTCTTTTTACTCATTTAATTCTCCTTTAAATATTATTTAATCTGTTCTGCAGTGGAATTTATCTTGTTAACCGGCTGAAATTGCTCTACTACGCTTTTACGCATGAAAAACCAAATTATAAATATAATAAAAGCTATACCAAAGAACATTCCAACAATAGCAGAACAACATAACATAATTTGCATAAAAGCTTTCATCGTTCCCAGCGTTTCCGAAGAAGTCCCTTTCGGCAATGTGCTGGAAGATAATGACATTTCTACAAATTCCGAGGAATGCGTTAGCATGATAATTGCAAAATAAATACTATAAAGTATACCTGTCGCACAAAGAATAATTACGAGTTTGCGTGCCCATGGTTTTAATTTAATTATACCTATTCCCGCAGTTATGCTGGCGCTACTGACCACAAATGAATAAAGCACATAAAGGGTGCCCATAAACTGCTTCACAAAAAATGGATTATTATAAGGAGGGAAAGGCAGCGCTCGCATTGCGAGTATCACAGGAATGCCTAAAAGGCCGAATACGCCGCCGACTGCATACCACCACCCAAAAATAGTCACCCCAATAGATCTTTTTTTAGCCATACGATTCTTTAATATCCTAAATTTTCTTTAATTTACGAGCCTTTTTTTGATGCTCTCTATGTGTTTTTGCATTCCCTCAAGGGATGCAATTTTTTCCAAGACAGCAGCTTCTTCCTGCAACGCTTTTTTGGTATAACTTATAATGTGGATTTCTTTTAAAAATTCTTTAGTAGAAAGCGATGAGAAAAACCGTGCGCTGCCTCCGGTAGGAAGCACATGGCTTGGCCCGGCAGTATAATCCCCAAGGGCTGTTGGTGTATTTTCTCCCAGGAATATCGCTCCGGCATTTTTTATTTTCCTTAATATTTTTGAAGGCTTTTTCGTAAAAATCTCAAGATGCTCAGGCGCAATCCTATTTACCACCTCGCATGCTTCTTCAAGATATTTAACGCGCAAAGCAAAACCTTTTATCTTTTTTTTCCTCAATTCTTTTATAATCTTGGCGGAGTTTGTAACCACTATGCCCATACCGTTATGGTGCTCTATCTGCGCTTCAAGATCAGCAACTATATAATCTATGTTAGCGCCGCGGGACGCTACAATTACAACTTCAGAAGGCCCGGCAAGCATATCAATATCAACCTTGCCAAATACCTGCCGTTTTGCCTCCGTAACAAATTCGTTGCCGGGGCCTACTATTTTATCAACCCGCTTTATGGTTTTTGTTCCGAAACTCATCGCAGCTATTGCCTGCGCCCCACCCACACGGTAAATTTCTTTTATTTTTAGAAGCGATGCAACTGCAAGTATAAATGAATTTATGCTCTTATCTTTTTTAGGCGGCGTCGCGAGGACTATTTCTTTAACCCCTGCAACTATCGCAGGTATAACCGACATATAAACCGTTGAAATAAGCGGGGCGGTGCCTGCCGGGACATACACCCCTACCCTTTCCAAAGGAATATACCGGTTAACAAGGGTTTTGCCGTTTGCTTCTTTTATGCGCTTAATATACTGGGGCGCTTCTTTTTTGTAAAATTTAGTGACGTTATCAATTGCAAGTTTAAAAGATGTAATTATGGAAGAATCCAGCTCGTTGAAGGCGGCGCTGATTTCTGATTCACTCACCCTTAATTCTTTCGGCAGCAGTTTAACTTTATCAAACTTCTTGGTATATTCAATGAGCGCATCATCTGCCCGCTCAGAAACGTCTTTCAAAATTTTTGAAACCTTTTCGCTTATGTTACTTTTGCGGTTTCGTTTTTTAAGAATTGCTTTTTGAAGGTTTTCTAAATTCCTGACTACTCTCATTTTTGTATAAATTTAATGAAACAATTTTCCACGCGTAAGGGCAATTTTTCTAAAGTGCCTGTTATAACGCCCTGCACAAGCGCAGGCCTTCCTCCTCCCTTAAGCGTTAATTCTTCTTTAAAAAGCGAGACAAATTTGTTTGTCTCTATCTGCCTTTTGGCGTAATCTTCTGTGGTTGAACAAATAAATATATTTTTACCCTGTGTCTCGGATACAAGGAAAATAAAAACCGAACCAAGTTCTTTTTTAATTGTATCGGATATAAAAACCAAATCGGAAGAGTCAACGCCTTTAAAAACAAAAACCAGTAAATTTAAACCGTTTATTTCTTTTTTTGTTTTTAGAATATCCGCTATCTTGGAAGAGATTTTCTCTTTATTGCTGCGTTTAATTTCTTCATTTAAAGTCTCAACCTCATCCTGTAAGCGCTTAATCTCACCGGGCACCGCCTCCGGTTCGCACTTAAGCATGCCAGCTGCTTCAGAAAGAGTTTTTTCTATCTTTTTTATTCTTGTATACGCTTTATCTCCCACAACCGCCTCTATCCTTCTTATTCCGCTGCTTATTGAGGATTCGCTTACAATAAAAAATATTCCGATTTCCGAAGTTAAATCAAGATGCGTGCCGCCACAGAATTCTTTGCTGTAATCGCCTACCGAAACAACTCTTACTTTGTCTTTATATTTATCCTTAAAAAAAGCAAGCGCCCCTGTGGCCTTAGCCTCGTCATAGGAAAGCTCTTCCTTGATAACTTTATCTGCATTTAGTATATATCCGTTTACGCAATCTTCAAGTCTTTCAATTTCTTCGGCGGAAAGCGCTTTAAAATGCGTGAAATCAAAACGAAACCTGTCTTCATCTACCAATGAGCCTTGCTGGGCAACATGAGCGCCTAAAATTTTGCGAAGAGCAGCTTGTAAAAGGTGCGTTGCAGTATGCGCACGTTTAAGCGCCTGCCTTCTTTTTGAATCTATCTTTAGATTAACGATTCCTTTGGAAATTGTACCTTTTACGACTTTCCCCTTGTGAAGTATTGCATCCTGGACTTTAAAAACTTTTTCAACCAGAAATTCTCCATTCGTAGCTTTGATTATGCCTTTATCGGTTAATTGGCCGCCTGCCTCCGGATAAAAACAGGTTTTATCCAAAACGATCACACCCTCCTCGCCCTCCATTAACTTTTCCGTGCCCGACTCTTCACTAACGCTTTCTTTTATTTTAACCAGATGCAATATGCTAGCCTCGGCAGTATACTTATCATATCCTATAAATTCGCTCTTTTCATCAAACCGAGCCCCCTGCGCTTTAAATATATTTTCATCAAACATGCTTTGTTTTCTTGAACGCTCTTTTTGCAAAGACATAAGCTTATCAAATCCAAGTTCGTCAACTTTTAAGGAAAGTGATTTTGCCATGTCGCGGCTTAATTCAAGCGGCAAACCATAAGTATCATATAACCGAAATAAATCAACTGCGGAGATTGTATCTTTTTTTTGTTTCTTAAGACTCTCACTGATTGAGAAGAATTGCACTTTTGCATCCTGTAAGGTTGAAATAAATTTTTCTTCCTCTGCGCGGATTACCTTAGAAATCACATCTTTTTTTGCGCTAATCTCCGGATAAGGCTCTTCCATAAGCTGGGCGTATAAATCAACCATCGTATAAAGAAACGCATCCCTAAACCCAAGAGTGTGCGCATGGTATAAAGCCTTTCGTATAATTTTCCTAACTACATAGCCCCTGTCTTCGTTGGAAGGGTAAACTCCATCAGCTATAGAGAATGTTGCTGCGCGGGCGTGATCAACTATTGCGTTTATCAGGCTTTGTGTAGCCTGGTTTTTCTCTACTTTTAACCTGTTGCACACAAAGGTAACTGCCGGCTTAAGTATATCTATCTCAAAATTAGATGTTTTTTGCTGCAAAATAGAAGCCATTCTCTCAAGGCCCATTCCGGTATCAATATTTTTTTGTGGCAATGGCTCTAATTTGTTTTCTCCTACCCTGTTAAACTGGGTAAAGACAAGATTCCAGAACTCAACAAACCTTCCACAATCACAGGCAGGGCTGCAATTAGATTTACCGCAGCCTGTGTCTTTGCCGTTATCAAAAAATATTTCCGAACACGGACCGCATGGACCATTCGGGCCGTTAGAAGGCGCGCTTGCAGGCCAAAAATTCTTATCCTCGCTAAGGCGGACAATTCTTCCTTCATCTATCTGGATATGCTTTTTCCAAATTTCATATGCTTCACTATCTTCATCATAGACAGAAACCCATAAGACTTCTTTCTTTATATTTAGTTCTTTTATTATGAATTCCCATGCAAATTCTATTGCTTCTTTTTTAAAATAGTCTCCGAAAGAAAAATTGCCCAGCATTTCAAAAAAAGTATGATGATAGGCAGTGCGACCCACTTCTTCTATATCGCCTGTGCGCAGACATTTTTGACAAGAGGCAGCGCGTTTAACATCTTTTTTTTCTCCCAGAAAATAAGGCTTAAACTGATTCATCCCAGCTGAAGTAAAAAGAACGCTCGGATCATCAGGGATAAGGCTGTCTGACGGGAAAATCTTATGATTCTTGTTCTTAAAAAATCCCAGATATTTTTTTCTTAATTCGTTAGTCAGCATTTTAGTGGTTATTCAGTTGAAAATCCCGGCTTTTTAAAACCTGCTTCCTCAAGCGCCCGGATAATGTCTTCGTAATTAAAGCCTTTTGTCGCAAGGTTTCTTATGATTTTCTGATAAGTTTTTTTGTCTCTTGCCTTGTTTAAAATTTTCCTCTCTACCAGCTCTCTCAACCTTTCGTAGAAAGCCTGCTTATCCAATAAAGCAATCCTTCTTACATCTTCGGCTACGCCTAATTTTTTTAATGTATAATCTATTCGTTTTCTGCCCCAGCCGCGGTTTAAGGAAGATGCGACAAATAAACGCGCAAACTCCTCGTCGTTTATGTAATTGTTCTCCTCTAAAAAGAGTATAGCTTTTTCTACAACTCCGGAGGAATATTTTTTTCTCTTTAAACGGTCAATAATTTCCTGCCGGCTTCTCGGCCTGTATTTTAGAAGAAGAAAAGAATAATTAAGGGCTTTTCTAAAATCTTCCATTGTAGAACACGAATAACCACGGATTAAAAACGAATTGCCGCGAATGAAGACGGATTCCTGCCTGCCGGCAGACAAGTATTCGTGGTAATTCGTCTCTCAATTCGTGGAAATTAGTGCTATCATTTTTCCTTAATAACCGTAAAGCCCCTGTTTGTTTTAAGGAGCCAGCCTTCCTTTATTTTGGAAGTAACAGCGATAAAATCTTCTTTGTTTTTTATTTCTTTACCGTTTACTTTTATAATTACATCCCCAACTGCGAGATTGCTTCTATCGGCAGGGGAACTTTCTTCAATATATGTAACTATAACTCCGGAATTTTCTTTTAATCTGAATTTTTGCCGATACGCAGGATTTAAATTATCTACCTCAAGCCCCCTAAATGTTATATGCTCCGGCGATGGTTCTTCTTCAAGCGTTTCCACATCTCTCGGGCTTTGCCCTATTTTAGCATTCAGTCCGACTTCTTTGCCGTCGCGTAAAATTTTAAGAGGCACCTGGGCACCTATTCCAAACGCGGAAACCATACTCATCAAATCTCTTGACGCTTTAACCGGCTGATTATTAAAAGTTAATATAAGATCCCCTTCTTTGAGTCCGGCAACAGCTGCTGGAGAATTGTTGTAAACTTTTACTACAATTATGCCTGCTGCCTCCTTTATACCAAAATAATTTCTTAGGTCTTCGTTTAAATCCTGGATGCTTACACCCAACCAGCCATAAGCTATTTTTTCCCCTTTCATTAATTTAGGTAAAACTCTTTTTACTTTATTAACCGGCATTGCGAAGCCTAAGCCCTGGTATCCTCCTGAGAGAGAAATTATTGCAGTATTAACTCCGATTACTTCTCCGTCAAGATTAACTAAAGGGCCTCCGCTGTTTCCAGGGTTTATTGCTGCATCTGTTTGGATAAGCTCATCGTAAGTTCTTTCGCGCCGGCCCAGGCCCGGAACATACCTATGTAGCGCGCTTATAACGCCTACTGTAACAGTTGGCTCGGGATTGTCTATCGCAAAACCAAAAGGGTTTCCCACAGCAACCACCCATTTACCTATTTTAAGGCTATCAGAATCCCCCAATTTAACTGCCGCTAGGTTAGTTGCATTTATTTTTATAACCGCCAAATCACTTCGTTTATCGCTGCCGGTAATTTGCGCGTCAAATTCTCTTCCGTCTGAAAGCTTAACTTTAATTTCTGTCGCTGCGGATACAACATGCTCATTTGTAAGTATATATCCATTTCTATCAATTATGATACCGCTGCCTAAACCCATGCGCTTAAATTCCATTTCAGGCGGGGGCGCAAAAAATTCCTCAAAAAACCTGTTAAAAGAATCATCATTGAATCTGCCGTAGCGGTGACGATTATCTAAATTCGCTCCGGCTTTTTCCCTGCCCACGCTGCTTATTGAAACAACTGATTTACCTACGTCGGCGGCGACTCTTATTACGGCATCCTCCAAATTTACGCCTGACTGCGCGTAAGAAAAATTACCGGCCAAAAAAATGAGTAAAAAGATTGTGAGTCTCTTCATTGTTCTACCTCTTTTTGCGGCGCCGGATAAATTACCTTATTTAACTCCTCTTCCAATTCCTTCCTTAAAGATTCGTTTGTTTTTAATAAATCTCTTAACTGCTCTTTTCCTTGTGAAAGATTTTTATCTTTATAGGAAAACCAGCTTCCTGATTTTTTTATCAACTCGCATTCAAGCGCAGCATCAATCAAAGCTCCGACTTTAGAAACTCCTTCTGTATGAATGATTTCAAATATTGCCTCCTTAAAGGGGGCTGCTACTTTATTTTTTACTATTTTGGCTCTAACACGGGTACCCACAATACTTTCACCGCTTGTAACAGTCGCAATTCTCCTTAAATCAATACGCACAGATGAGTAGAATTTTAGCGCGCGGCCGCCCGGAGTTGTTTCAGGAGAGCCGAACATAACGCCGATTTTTTCTCTTATCTGGTTTATAAAAACCACGCATGTTCTTGATTTGCTTATCGCGGCAGTAAGCTTACGAAGCGCCTGGCTCATAAGGCGCGCCTGAAGCGCTATTTGAGACTCCCCCATTTCCCCTTCTATTTCTGCGCGCGGGACAAGCGCCGCAACAGAATCCACAACTATTAAGTCAACTGCGTTTGAACGCACAAGAGTTTCTACTATTTCAAGCGCCTGTTCTCCGGTGTCAGGCTGGGAAATCAAAAGTTCGTCTAAATTTACTCCTATAATTTTTCCATAACTCGGGTCAAATGCGTGTTCCGCATCAACGAATGCGGCGATACCGCCCGTTGTTTGCGCTTGCGCAATTATGCTTAAGGTAAGGGTGGTTTTTCCTGATGCTTCAGGGCCGAATATCTCAATTACCCTTCCCTTGGGAAGCCCGCCCACGCCCAAGGCTTTATCCAAAGATATGATGCCGGTAGGTATTACCTCAACATCTAATTTTACGCCTTCGCCAAGACGCATTATGGCACCCTTTCCGAATTGTTTTTCTATCTGAGAAAGTGCTAATTCAAGCGCCTTTTTTTTGCCGTCTGTAATAGTCTTTTCTTTCGTCATTGTTCCTCCCTGCCTGCCGACAGGCAGGCTTGTTATATGTTACGAAAATTATATTTGAAAAATTTTTATTCTTTTAAAAACGGTGTTCCTGTTTTGCGAAAAGATTTTTTATATTCTTTGTATGCCGGGCAAAAATAAACAAACACAAAATTAAAGCAAATATTCTTATTTCTTTAGGTAAAGGAAAAACAAAAGAGAAAACAAAAAAAGATAAGCCCAATAAAAGCGAAGCGAGAGAAACAAACCTGAAAATAAAAAAAACTATAAGCCATAAGGCAAGCGAAATCAAAAGCACAAACCATAAATTGGGAAAAATAATGGCCAGCCCGCAAACAGCGCCGATTGAAGTTGCAACTCCTTTACCGCCCTTAAACCTTAAAAATACCGGCCAGTTGTGGCCGCAAACGCTTAATATAGCAAAAACTATATATATGGAATTGCTTGAATTAAGGATAAATTTGGCAAGAACCAGCGGGAAAAAACCCTTTAAGAAATCAAGAACGAAAACCAGGATACCCCACTTTTTGCCAACCACCCTTACAACATTGGTCGCGCCAATATTGCCTGAACCAAATTTCCTTATGTCTATGCCTTTTACAAGATAAGAAACAACCAAGCCAAAAGGAATGCTCCCTATAAGATAAGTAAAAGTGAGAAAAATTATTTCTCGCATGATTTATTGTGCGTAGGCTTATCTTGGCGGATGATTTTGGTGTTTATTGATTTTACTCCTCTTGTAAAATATCCGACACCGGAAATCAGAGTAAAAATAACTGCCAAAATCCAGATGAAATTTGAAAAAGGTATATCCATAATAACGCTTAAAACCGTAATCATCTGAAAAAAAGTAGTAAATTTTCCCCACATTGACGGAGCAATGGGTATTTCTATCTTCATAAAATAAAGTATCATAACGCCGAGAAGTATTATGAGGTCGCGGCTTACAATAATTAAAACAACCCATAGCGGTATTTCGTGATTTAAGGGAAGCGATTTACGCAGTGCATACAAAGCAATAAATGCAGTCAGTAAAAGTAATTTGTCTGCGAGAGGATCAATTACCTGGCCTATTTCTGATTTTTCTTTTTTGATACGCGCAACCAACCCGTCAAAAAAGTCAGTAAGCACAGCTATGCCAAATACTGCAAGTAAAACATACCTTAAATATAATCTCGCTTCATTAAAATAAAAGAGAAGAGAAACAAAGACAGGTATAAGAAGTATTCGTAGAATTGTTAATTTATCTGCAAGGCTCATGTTAGAATTATTTTTATTCAATCATCCCTATTCTTTTGGGCGGCCACCAGATAAAAATCGCTTTACCCACAATGTCTTTTTTATCTACAAAGCCCCAAAACCTGCTGTCTAAAGAAGAAATGCTGTTGTCGCCCATAAAGAAATATTTGCCTTCGGGAATAACTATCTCTTTGCTACTTTTTGCGTAATCTCCCTGGTTATAATAATAATTCCTTGCGATATGCGGGTCAACCATTATTTTTCCGTTGATATAAACATTGCCGTCTTTCATGCTAAGCCGTTCTCCTGAGGTTGCGATAAGCCTCTTAATGTAAGCTTTAGTCCTGTCGGCAGGCGAGATAAACACGATAACCTCGCCCCTGGCCGGTTTCTGTAAACCTGGAAGCCGCACAGACAAGAAAGGAATTCTCGGTCCGTAAACAATTTTATTTACAGCAATCTTATCCCCCGGCATAAGAGTCGGCACCATGGAAGTGCTGGGAATCTTGTATGATTGCATGAAAAAAATGGTTACAAAAATAAAAACAGCAAATAAAATTAAAACTGAGACAGAAACTAGGGTGAAAATTCTTCGCATTTTAGGAATTATCTTATCGCCGATATTCTTTTGGGCGGCCACCAGATAAATATTGCCTTTCCCATAATGTCGCCCCTATCGGCAAAACCCCAGAATCTGCTGTCCTGAGAATTATCGGTGTTATCGCCTAAGAAAAAATATTTACCTTCCGGTACGATTATTTCTTTTTCTGGCTGGCCGTATCTACCTGCATTGGAATATTTAATCCAATCAACCCTTGGGTCGGTTATTTTTTTTCCATTAATATGAATACTGCCTTCTTTTATGAGAACGCGGTCTCCCGGAAGCCCTATTAGCCTTTTGATGAATTGTTTCCTGCCCAACCAAGGCCTTGTTTTTTCATCCGGAGGGACGAAAACCACAACATCCAGCCTCTTAATATTTTTAAATGCCGGCAAATGCCAGGAAGTAAAAGGGACCTTGGGGCCATAAGTAATTCTATTTGCAAAGATTTTGTCCCCCGGCATAAGAGTCGGCACCATGGAAGTGCTGGGAATTTGATATATCTGGAAAAAGAAAGTCCTTACAAAGATTGCCAATAGTAAAGCAACTACAAATGCCTCTGCCCATTCCCGCCATACGCTTTTTTGTTTATTTTTTTCTTCCATAGATTTTATCTATTATATCAGATTTAGCTGCAAAACCAATGCCAAGTTACATTTTAAGCACTTCCAGGAATGCCTCCTGGGGAACATTGATATTGCCCATTTGTTTAAGCTTTTTTTTGCCTTCTTTCTGCTTCTCCCAAAGTTTACGTTTACGCGTAATGTCTCCTCCGTAACACTTGGCTGTCACGTTCTTTTTAAGAGCGGATACTCTTTCTGAAGCTATTACCTTTGAGCCTACGGCTGCCTGTATACTTATCTCAAACATCTGCCGAGGAATAAGTTCTTTTAATTTTTCAACCACCATTCGCGCGCGGGCTTCTGCTTTTTCTTTGTGAACCAGTATAGAAAAGGCTTCTACCTGTTTTTTGTTAAAAAGTATATCTATTTTAACTATCTCTGTTTTCCTGTATTCAATAAACTCATAATCAAGCGAAGCATATCCTTTGGTAATTGATTTTATCTTGTCGTAAAAATCTATAATAATTTCTCCAAGCGGGAGTTCAAACATTATATTCAAGCGGTCTTTGCCTAAATAATCCATTTTAACAAACGTGCCGCGGCGGGATTTGGCCAAATCACATATTGCATCCATTTCGTCAATCGGGGCAATTATGCTTGCTTTAACAAACGGCTCATACGCCTCGTCAATTGAGGAAGGGTCGGGAAGCTGGTGAGGGCTTTGCACATCCACTAATTCTTTTGTTGTTGTTTTTACTTTATACATTACACTCGGAGAAGTAAGTATAAGGTCAAGATTATATTCTCTTTCAAGGCGCTCCTGGACTATTTCTATATGGAGAAGGCCTAAAAATCCGCAGCGAAAGCCGTAGCCTAAGCTTCCAAGATTATCCGGCTCATAAACAAATGACGGATCTGATAGCCGCAGTTTTTCAATTGCCTCTCTTAAAAGCGGATAACTCTTGGGCTGCGAAGGAAATATCCCGCAAAAAACCATTGGCGGTATTTTTTTATACCCTTCAAAAGGCAATTGCGTTGGCTTATCCGGATTAGTTACGGTATCGCCCATTTCTACTTCATGTGGGTCTCTTATGCCACAGCAGATATAACCTACCTCTCCGCTTGATAAAGATTCTTTTTTCTCCATATTAGGCAAAAATATTCCAACTTCCTCTACTTTGTAAGTCTTTTTTGCCCGCATAAGCAATATGTTATCGTCGGCGGATATCTGCCCGTCAAATATTCTTACAAACAATATAACTCCTCTATAAACATCAAAACTTGAATCAAAAAGTATTGCCTTTAGAGGCGCTCCACAAGCTGCTTGCGGAGCGGTGAATTCTTCAATTACTCTGGTTAAAACCTCAATTATTCCTTTGCCTTCTTTGGCTGAAACAAAAGAAATCTCTTCTCTTTTAAAACCAAAAATATCATTAAGCTGGCTTACGGTGCGTTCCACATCCGCATTAGGCAAATCTATTTTGTTTACAACCGGAATTATCTTAAGATTAGCTTCAAGCGCGAGATAAAAATTAGCAACAGTCTGGGCTTCTACGCCCTGAGATGCGTCAATTAAAAGTATGGCTCCTTCGCAGGCCTTAAGAGATTTAGCAACTTCGTAAGTAAAATCAACATGGCCCGGCGTATCAATAAGGTTTAAAATATATTCGTTTCCTTTATATGTAAATTTAAGCCTCACCGCTTTGGCTTTGATAGTAATGCCACGCTCTCTCTCAAGCTCCATGCTGTCTAACATCTGGTTTTCAAATTTGCGCTTATCTATGGCGCCGGTTATTTCCAGGAATCTATCGGCAAGCGTAGATTTACCATGGTCTATGTGAGCTATAATGCAAAAATTTCTTATTCGTTCTATTTCGTTCATTTTTTACCCTTTCTAATATAGGTAAGCATCGTATCCACCACTTCGTCTATAGACATTTCGGTGGTATCTATGTAAGTTGCATCTAAACTTAAGGTAAGCGCTCCTACTTCTCTTTTTCTGTCGGCATCATCTCTTTTATGCAAATCTTTTTCCATTTCCTTAAAATCTATCTTTATTCCTTTTGCTTCCAATTCTTTGAACCTTCTTTTTGCTCTGATTGCGCAATCCGCATCAAGATAAAATTTAAATTCCGCGTTGGGAAAAACTACGGTTGTTATATCCCTTCCCTCAACAACAAAATCCCCGGTTTTTGTAATTGTTCTCTGCAAGGAAACCATTACTTCTCTGACCTGGGGATACGCTACGATAATTGAAATATTTTTATCTATCTCAGGAGTGCGTATTTGCTCGCTTACGTCTTTATCGTCAAGATAAGTTTTCTGCCCCTTAAGTTTCAAGTTAAGGTTTGCGGCAAGCCCGGCAAGGCGGGAAGCATCTTTTAAATCAATTTTTTCACGAAGAGCCTTAAGGGTAAGGGCGCGATAAGTTGCCCCTGTATCAAGGTAGGAAATATTAAGCTTTCTGCTTAAAAGTTTTGCAATTGTTGTTTTTCCTGAGCCGGCAGGACCGTCTATAGCGACAATCATGGTTTTAGTGCAAAGCGGAAATAATTTTTTGTTTTTTGTTTATGTCTTTTATAAGTTTTAGAATTTTTTCTTTTCTTTCTTTTTTTATAAGTTCTTTGAAATTTTCCAAAATTTTTATGAATTTCTTGATATCTTCCGTTATATTATTTTTATTTGAAATTAAAATGTCCGCCCATACGGCTGCCGGAGAATTTGATATGCGGGTTAAATCTCTGAGGCTTGTTGCGGCAAATTTAAGGTTGGTTTTCGGCACGAATCCTGTAAGTGAAAAAGAAATAACATGCACCAGGTGCGACACTGAAGAAAGTATTTTGTCGTGCGTTTTTGCATTTACTAAAATTACCCTGCAGCCTAAAGCCTTCCATAAAGATTCTATCTTTTGTAATGCTTTCTTGTTCGCAGAAGAAGAAATGATGCAAATCGCCCCCTTGTAAAGATTGGGCGTTGAAAATTGTGCGCCGCTTTTATCGCTGCCGCAAAGAGGGTGGCAACCGACAAAATATGTATTTTTTGGTAAATATTTCAAAGCTTTCTTTTGAATAAGCTCTTTGGTGCTTCCTAAGTCAATTATAATTGTTCCCGGCTTAAGAAAAGGGGAAATTTTTTTAAAATAATCAATTATGGAATATATGGGCGCTCCCAATACTACCACGTCACTGTCGCAAACAGCTTTGCCTAAATCGCCCTGAACCTCATCAACTATATTTAATCTCGTAAGTTTTTTATATGTGGGGTTGCTTCTTGCATAACCTGTAACAAAAATTCCGGGAAATTTCTTTTTTATGGAAAGCGCCAAAGAGCCGCCCATAAATCCGACGCCGATAATTGTGATTTTCTTTATCGATCCCATAATTTTATATTTCTCTACCGCAGGCGTTTGCAATAAACTTCAATTCTTTCATAAGCTGGCCGAAGTTTTCCGGAATTAATTGCTGAGGCCCGTCGCTTAAAGCTTCTTCCGGCTTCGGATGCACTTCTATAAGTAAACCATCTGCTCCGGAAGCTATGGCAGCTTTGCTAAGCGGCGCAACCAAGCCCCACTTTCCTGTTGCATGAGACGGATCTACTAATATAGGAAGATGCGAAAGTTGTTTAACGGAAGGTACAGCACTTAAATCAAGAGTGTTACGCGTAAAATCCTCAAAAGTCCTTATTCCTCTTTCGCATAAAATAACGTTGGTGTTTCCTCCCGCCATTATATATTCAGCGCTCATCAATAATTCTTTTATGGTTGCGCTTAACCCTCTTTTTAAAATAACAGGCTTTCGGGTTAAGCCTACTTCTTTTAACAAATTGAAATTTTGCATATTACGTGCGCCAATCTGCAATATGTCGGCATACCGCGCGACTAACTCTACATCCTTGGTATCCATTACTTCGGTGGCGGTTGCGATATTTAATTCATCCGATACCTCCTTCAAGATCTTTAGGCCTTCTTCGCCAAGGCCCTGAAAAGTATACGGAGAGGTTCTCGGCTTAAATGCTCCGCCGCGCAAAATAAGGGCTCCTGATTTTTTTACTTTAACAGCAACCTCATAGAGTAAATCGCGCGATTCTATTGAACAAGGACCGGCTATCACAACGAGTTTACGGCCGCCTATCTCAACACCCTCCCTTATCTTTATTACGCTATCTTCTTTTTTAAATTCTCTGGATACAAGTTTATAGGGGGCTAGAACCGGCATCACTCGTTCAACGCCGGGAAAAATTTCAAGAGGCTGCATTCTTATTGCATCTTCCGGCCCTATAATACCTATGATTGTCCTTTCTGTGCCGCGGGAAACCAGCGCTTTTAAGCCTAATTTTTCAATGCGCTCTATAACGTGGCCGACCTCTTTTTCTGTGGCTTCTTTTTTAAAAACAACAATCATCTCAAGCCTCCGTAGTAAGATAACTTTCTAAACATTTTATAAATTTTACATTCTCTTTGCGCAGGCCCGCTGTTACGCGAAAATAATTCTTAAGCCCCCATCCTGAAAGTGGCCGGACTATTATGCCTTTCTTAAGAAAGTAATTATTGAGTTTATTCGTATCTTTTTTAAAATCCACGAGCACAAAATTGGTTGCGCTCTCACGAAAAGATACGTTTAACCTTCGTAATTCTTTATATAGGTATTCTTTTTCTTTAAGAATATAAGAACGGGTTTTTTTAAGAAATTTGTCATTCTTAACTGCAGCAAGAGCTGCAACCTGGGCAAACCTGTTTATATTAAAAGGCTCTCTTATCGTATTAAGCACGTTTGCTATTTTTTCGCTGGTTACGGCGTAACCAATACGCAACCCAGCCAGGCCGTAAACTTTGGAAAATGTACGCGATAGTATAATATTTCCTCTTTTTCTTAAGAAATCAAAAGTTTTTGGAAAATCCGAAGGAGCAAATTCAAAATAAGCTTCGTCAAAGAAAACCAATATGTTTTTAGGTATACTTTTAAGGAATTTTTCAACTTCTTTCTGGTTTACATATGTCCCTGTCGGATTATCCGGATTCGCTATAAAAATAACCTTTGTTTTTTTAGTTACCTTCTTTGCTATTTCCGGCAAATCATAACGCAAATTGGAAAACGGCACTCTTATTATTTTTGCTCCGCAAGCAGTTGCTTGTATTTCGTAGACAAGAAAAGTAGGGTAGCTTATAATTACTTCGTCTTTGTCTTCAATAGTTGCACGCAAAGTAAGCGTAATAAGCTCATCAGATCCGTTTCCAAAAACAATTTGCGATTCTTTGACTTTTAATTTGGATGCCAGGCTTTTCTTTAAATAGAAACAGCTGCCCTCGGGATAGCGGTTTATGTTGTTTATTTCTTCATAAACTGCTTTCTTGATATAGTCAGGAGTAAAAGGAATTTCGTTGGAGGCAAGTTTGTAAACTTCTTTTAATCCCAATTGCCTTTTAACTTCCTCAATTGGTTTCCCAGGCTGGTAAGGTGTAATTTTATTCAGTCCTTTTTTGAAAATCATTTTAGCCTTCTTGTATATTAATTCTGCTGATTAAGCAGTGTTTTTACTGGTACAAATTATTGCGGTACTTACAACCAGTACCTAACTTTCTCTCGGATACGAGCCGAGAATTTTAACAAAAACGCATTGCCGCTTAAGCTGCGCGAGCGCTTTTAATACGTGGGGAGAATTTCTGTGCCCTTGGAAATCAATGAAAAAATAATACTCCCAAGGCTTTTTCTTTGAGGGCCGTGATTCAATTTTTGTAAGATTAATGCCGTATTTTTTGAAACTGTACAAAACATCATGCAAAACCCCTACCCTGTCTTTTACGGAAAATAGGATGGAAGTCTTATCTTTCCCCGAAGGAGCGCTGTCGGATTTGGCTATTATTAAAAAACGCGTGATATTTGACGATAAATCCTCTATTGATTGAGCTATCGTTTTAAGCCCGTAGACTTCAGCAAGAATCTTATTGCCAATACATGCGCCTTGTCTATCTTTTTTTACCGCTATGGCTGCTTTAGCCGTTGAAGTCGTAGGTATCAAATCCACACCCGGCAAATTGCGGCTTAACCAAAGGCGGCATTGCGGAAATACTTGGGGATTTGAATATACCCTCTTTATTTTATTTAATGTAACATTTGAAGCGGCCAAAAGATAATGGGAAATGCTTAGGGTTGCCTCTGAAGATATTTTTAAGTTGGAATCAAAAAACATATCAAGAGTATAATTTATAACTCCTTCTGTTGAATTTTCTATTGGAACAACCGCATAATCAGCTTCCGCTTTTTCCACTTTATCAAAGCAATCGCTTATGCTCTCGGCAGAAATATATTCCGCTTTTTTCCCGAAATTTCTTATTGCGGCAAGATGGGTAAATGTGCCCTGGGGGCCGAGATAAGCAACCCTTAAAACCGATTTTAGAGACCTGCAGGAAGAAAGCACTTCGCGGAAAATGTTTTCAAGGTCAGCTGAAGCAAGAGGCCCTTTACTTATATTTTTAAGCCGCCTTAATATGTTCATTTCTCTGTCAGCAGAATAATTGCTTAATTTATTTTTTGTCTTAATTTTATTAATTTCAATAACCTCCTGCACTCTTTTGTTAAGAAGTTTAACTATTTGAGCATCTATCGTGTCTATTTTTTTTCTAACTTTTTCTAATTGCATTTTCCCTCCTCAAGATAGCTTTGTATTTTTTCTCTGCCATCATTAAAGAATCAATGTGGCCTATATCTGTCCAGTTCCCGGAAAATACATATCCGTAAACTTCGGTTTTGGTTATAAGCCATTTTATATATTTTCCCGCGGCATCAGCAGCTTTTTCTTTTTTCAAAAACATATTTAAAAATTTAATGGATTTTTTCGGAAAAAAATAAATACATGTCGCAGCGAGCGTTGAAAATGGTTTTTTTGGTTTCTCTTCAAATTTTATTATTCTTTTATTTTTGTCAGTTTTGATAATTCCGTAGCGAGAAGCGCTTTTTTTGTTTTTAACGTCATAGACGCCGACACAGGGGCTGTTTTTTTTATAAGCAAAATCAATGAAACCCAGGAGTTTATCTTCAAATAAATTATCGCCGCCTAGAATAAGCCAATCATCATCTTTTCCGGCTATGCCAAATTCAATATCTCTTACGGCACCCAATCTATCTTCGGGCGTATTGGAACCATCATTTACAATGCCAACTTTAACCTTATACTTTTTTTTCCAGCTGACGAAATCTTTATAAAACTTGTTATTTGAAACAATCACCGCATTTTTAACCGGGAATTTTTTTTCTATAACATTTATTTTTTCTATAAGAAAATTCATCAGCGGCCTGTCGTATACAGGAACTAAAGACTTCGGCAGGTTCAATGTTAGAGGGTATAACCTTGTCCCATAGCCGGCAGATAATATAAGTATGCGCATTTTATTTATAGATTAAACCAGGAGTATTCTTTCAAAATTATCCTGCAATATCTTTTTTAATTCGTCCTGAATATACTTTTCTACTTCCTTTGCAGTAGGAAGCTTTATTGCTTTTTCGGCAATTGCCTTTGCATCTTCAAATTTGACATTTTTTATCAGTTCTTTTATGCGCGGCACCCGTGGAGGCGGCATACTAAACTCATCCAGCTCTAAGCCCAGAGTAAGAAACGCAAAGAGAGGCTCTCCTGACATTTCTCCGCACATTCCAACCCATATATTATTTTGATGCGCTACGTCAATCACATTCTTAATCAATCTCAAAACTGCCGGGTGCCCTGGTTCATAAAGATATGCGACTTTTTCGTTCGCTCTGTCTACGGCCAATGAATACTGTATCAAATCATTTGTGCCGATACTGAAAAAATCGCTCTCTTTAGCCAGAGTATCGGCTGTTAAGGCTGCGGAGGGAACTTCTATCATTGTCCCAACAGATATCTTTTCGTCTAAAGAGTAATTCTCCCGTTTTAATTCTTTTTTGCACTCTTCTAAAATTTTTTTTGCTTCCTGTAGTTCCGCGACTCCGGAAATCATCGGAAACATCACTTTGACGTTACCTTCAATTGAGGCACGAAGTATTGCCCTAAGCTGTGTTTTAAAAACATCAGGACGCGCCAGGCAAAACCTTATTGCGCGCCAGCCAAGAAACGGGCTCATCTCAACCGGAACTTGAGGCTGAGAAAGGAATTTATCTCCTCCTATATCAATTGTTCTTATAATGACAGAATACGGTTTCATTTTCTTTGCAACGTTTAAGTATGCTTTAAATTGTTCTTCTTCAGAAGGAAGGTCGCGCCTGCCGAGAAATATATATTCTGTTCTATAAAGTCCTACCCCCTCTGCTCCGTATTCGTGCGCCAAAGAAAGCTCTTCCGGAAGCTCTACGTTTGCGGAAACTATTACTTCTCTTTTATCTATGGTTGAAGCTTTTACCTTGGAAACATGTATCGTTTTTATATCTTTTGTTATTTTAGTAAGCCTTTTCTGATAATCCTTTAAAATCTTTTCCGCCGGATTTATTAAAACTATGCCTTCGGAGCCGTCAACCACGAGCCAGTCGCCTGATTTTATATTTCTTGTAGCAACCTCAAGGCCTACAACCGCTGGAATCCCCAGGCTTCTTGCAATTATTGTAGTATGCGAAGTCCTTCCGCCTACATCAGTTACAAACCCCAAAATATTTTCTTTAGGAAGGCTTGCCGTCTGAGACGGAGAAAGGTCGTGAGAAACGATAATTACCTTTTCCGTTAAGCCTGTAAGGTTTGTGCCTTCTTTTTTAAGAAGTTTTCGTAAAACTCGCCTTGAAACATCTTCTATGTCTATTACTCTTTCCCGCAGATATTCATCCTCAAGCTTAAGCAATGTATCAACATATTTTTTTATACTCTGGGAAAAAGCATACTCTACGTTTACCTTTTTTGTTTTTATCTGCTGGATAATATCTTCTATCAGCACTCTGTCTTCTAGAACAAGCAGGTGAGCCTCAAATACCTTTGCGTGGTCAAACCCTAAATCATGCAAAATCTTTTTTTGCAAAGTAGATATTTCTTTGCGGGTTTCAATAAGTGCTTCTTCAAGGCGGTAAATTTCCTTTGATATTTCCTCATGGGATATTTTCATTTTAGGAGCGGTAAGCTCTTCCTTGCCAAGCACCAAAGCTTTACCTATCCCTATTCCACCGGAAGCAGCAATTCCTTTTAGTTTATTCACTTTCTCTCCTTAAAAAATCTTTTATTTCTGCAAATGCCTCTTTTGCATCTGAACCTTCAATAATAAGCTTGAGAGTCGCCCCGGAATTTACACCGAGGCTCAAAATCGCAATTATGGATTTTCCGTCAACGATTTCACCGTCTTTTTCCAGCATAATCCTTGAGTCAAACTTGTTAGCAATTTGCACAAGTAATGCGGCTGGCCGCGCATGTAAGCCGTGCTGATTATTTACGATAATTTCCTCTTCAACCCTTTCCATTTTCTTTTATCATAATTGTATATATCCATAATAACTTTGGCGGTCTTTTCAAAATCATGGTGCAGATAATCGCTGCCGCTTACAACGTCGCCTTCAAATACCGCCGCCCCCAGTTTACGCAGGCGTTCCCTGTCAAAAATTACAGGAAACGATTTATCCTGCGAATACCTTAGAAGTAAATTATAGTCAAGACGGCCTGAATTTACCAGGCAATAATTCATAATATTCTTCCTTGAATGCGAAAGCAATGCTTCAAGGTGATCTGCCGCAGTAAAGCCGTCGGTTTCTCCATGCTGAGTCATAACATTGCATATATAAAGCTTTGAGACATTACGTTTGGTAATTTCTTCGGTTATTTGTTTTATAAGTAAATTTGGTATTATACTGGTAAATAAACTGCCAGGGCCAAGGATTATCATATCGGCCTCACGTATTGCTTCTATCGCCTCCGGGTTAGCCTGCGCATTTGGTGGATTCAAATAAAGTTTTTTTACCGGCTCTGTCCCGTTAGAAATTTTGTCTTCGCCTTCTTTTATGCTGCCATTTTTATATTCGGCCTTAATACGTATTTTATCTAAACTTGAAGGGATAACTTTTCCTCTTATCGCTAGAACGCGGCTGGACGCTTTAATCGCATCTTCAAAACTGCCTGTAACTTGAGTCATCGCCGCAATAAAAAGATTGCCGAAAGAATGCCCTTTTATCCCGTCACCTTCCGTAAACCGGTACTGGAAAAGATCTCTCATTAGTTTGGACGCTTCAGCCAGCGAAACAAGGCAGTTACGTATATCTCCGGGAGGAAGCATTCCAAATTCCTCGCGAAGCCTTCCGGAGGAACCCCCTTCATCCGCAACAGTAACTATAGCGGTTATATTTGACGTATATTCTTTTAACCCTTCCAGAATCGTGGATAATCCGGTGCCTCCGCCTATAGCAACTATTCTCGGACCCTTGGATAAAAATCTTTTTTCGTAGATTATATCCAGCAAATTCTTTTCTTCGTCGGGATATATCACTTCAAAAAAACTTTTTATAAGATAAGCTGTGCCGAAAAGAAACAAACCTATACCAGCAGTAAAAAGCGCGCGGTATATAATCAGCACCATTAATGATTTTTCCCGCGACATCAGATGAGATGAAGCCAATATCAAAAATACACCCAACAAAAGCAGGGTAATCCATCTTTTTATTTTAAGTCCTGGGTATAGCCACCTTGTTATTTTTATAAATTTTTTCATGAAATAGAGCCTGCCGGCAATTACTTAATTAATTGCTGCTGCTTATTTACGAGGGCAAGAACATCTTCTTCGCTGGTAGCATTCCTCAGCTGCTGCACAAAGTATTTGTCGCGTAACATCCTTGCTAAAAAGGCAAGCATTTTTAAATGCAAACCTGCTTCTTTTTGATTGGAAAGAAGAAGCGCAATAATGTTCACTGGCTCCTGGTCAAGAGAATCAAATTCAATGCCTTCCCGGGAAACGACAAAACAAAGCACTATATCTTTTATGGAATTTATTCTTGCATGAGGGAGGGCAATGTAACCGCCTATAGCAGTTGAACCCATTTCTTCTCTCTGAATCAGGTTCTTTAAAATTTCTTTTTCACCATCTTTGTTTATTTTCTTTTTAGCAATAAGGTGTCCTAAAACGGCGGATAAAATTTTCTTTTTGGTCTTTTGTTTTAACCCGATTATTATGCTGTCCTTATCAAGATAATCAAGAATATCCATATCCATAATTAAAATCCTTTGTTGTTATTTATTGTTTTTGCAACCATTAAACAACATACCGGTAACACCTGTGAACTTCTTCATGGCAAACAGCCAGAATAAATACAAGCGGGCGATGGCCTGCTCCGCTCTTCAGCCTTCTAAACGCAGGTTTAGCTTCGCAGCGCCTATTGCTTCGGAGCCCGACCTGCTTTTTAATTTGCTACGGGCGAAGAAGAAAGCGGGCGATGGGAATTGAACCCACAACCTTCACGTTGGCAACGTGACGCTCTAGCCGGTTGAGCTACACCCGCTGAAAAAGAAAACAATATAGGGTTATTCCTTGTTTTTCAGCGGCGCTGAGGAAACCTGTCCGAAGTGCCTTATTTCAAACAAGCAATAATGCCGCGGGAAAAAGTTGTCCGCCACCGTAATATTTTTATTCAGGCGGATCCGCCTTTGGCGGAAACTCCCATCACGGAATAATTTTTACTTCTTATGCCGAGAGGGAGATTTGAACTCCCAAACCCTTTTACAGGTACTGGGTCCTAAGCCCAGCGCGTCTGCCAATTTCGCCATCTCGGCTCACAATATAGTTAACAGATTACAGATTACAGAAAATCAAAGATAAAAATTCAAAGGAAGAAGTTTGGTTTCTTTCTTCTTTCATCCCTTGTTTTTCATCCCTCTGTTCTCTGTATTTATAAGTGAGCCGCCCGAGGGTCGAACTCGGCACACCCGCCTTAAAAGGGCGGTGCTCTACCAACTGAGCTAGCGGCCCGTTAAACACAAATGACCACGAATAAAAGACGAATCGCCACGAATTTATTCGTGTAAATTCGTTTTCAATTCGTGGTCATTCGTGCCTAGAATTCCTTGAGTTCTTTTTCTTTTTCCAAAAGAAGCTTATCTATATCCACTATATATTTGTCTGTAAGTTTTTGTAATTCTTCTTCTGCTTTAAAACGATCATCTTCAGAAATTTTCTTTTCTTTTTCAAATACTTTTATTTTATCTTTTGTATTCTGCCTTATGGTTCTTACGGAAACTTTTCCTTCTTCGGATACTTTCTTTACTATCTTAATGAGTTCTTGCCTTCTTTCCTCAGACAAAGCAGGAACAATTAATCTTATAATTTTTCCATCATTAACCGGAGTTATACCTAAATCTGATTGCAATATCGCCTTCTCTACTTCTTTGAGCGCTGAGGGATCCCACGGGCTTATCACAACAAGGCGCGCTTCCGGAACGCCGATTGTAGCAATTTCCTTAAGAAGCGTGGGGGTCCCGTAGTAGTTGACCCGTATGCCTTCAACCATTTTGGGATTTGCGCGGCCGGAACGAAGCTCAGCGAATTCCCTTTTGGTGGCTTCTATTGCTTTTTTCATTTCATCTTCGGTTTCTTTTAAAGCCTGTCTTGCAATCATAAATCCCCCTTACTTAATTAAGGTACCAATGTCTTTACCTGATACGATATCTTTAAGATTTCCTTCTTTTATAAAATTAAAAACTATTATCGGCAATTTATTTTCCATGCATAAAGTTATGGCTGTTGAATCCATAATTTTCAGTTCTTTGCTTATAACATCCATATAGCTTAATTTTTTAAAAAATACGGCATTTTTGTCCTTAAACGGGTCTGATGAATACACGCCGTTAACTTTTGTAGCCTTAAGCAAAACATCAACGCCAATTTCAACGCTTCTCAGGGCTGCGGCTGTATCTGTTGTAAAATAAGGATTACCTGTGCCGGCGACAAATATGACTACACGCTTTTTTTCCAGATGCCTCATGGCTCTTCGCCTTATATATGGCTCTGCTATTCTCTGCATTTCTATAGCTGTCATTACGCGGGTTGGCACTCCAAGATTTTCCAATGCATTTTGAAGGGCAAGGCCGTTTAAAACCGTTGCAAGCATTCCCATGTAATCTGCGACAGTGCGCTCCATCTCAAATTCTTTGGAACGCATGGCGCCTCTAAAAATATTTCCGCCGCCAAGCACAACGGCAATTTCAACGCCGGAACTTGCAACTTCTTTTATTTGCTTTGCCAAGTGGGCACAAACTGAGGTATCTATTCCGTGAGGCTGCTTTCCGAGGAAAGCTTCTCCGCTTAGTTTAAGAAGAATTCTTTTATATTTTGACTTCATTTATCCTTATCGGTTTAGTAGTTTAAAATATTCCGGATGCAAACGGATATCAATTAATTAAAGCCGCCTTTACCCTTCCAGGGAAAATCTGGCAAACCTTCTAATGATTACATTTTCTCCAGTCTGTGAAATTACCTGCTTTAAATATTGCTCTACGGTAATGCTATTATCTTTTACGAAAGGCTGCTCCAGAAGGCAATGTTCTCCTGCATACAATTTAACATCGCCAGCCTTTAAGAGTTCTTCCGCGGGTATGGTTTCTTTATTTAAATACTTAGGGTTAGTTGCCGCAATCTGCATAGCCATGTCTTTTGCAAATTTTTTGAAAACTTCTGTGCGCGCGACGAAATCTGTTTCGCAATTAATTTCCACAAGAGAACCAAGATTGCCCCCAAAATGAATATACGATTCAATCAGGCCCTGGGAAGTGCGCCTATCTTTTTTCTTCTCCATTATACTGGCGCCTTTTTCCTTTAAAATTGTAAGGGCCTTATCAAAGTCACCTTTTGTCTCTGCCAAAGCTTTTTTGCACTCGTTTATTCCAAGAGAAGTCATTTCTCTTAGTTTTTTGATTTCAGTTAAACTCATTTTTGGGCCTCCTTAGACGATGGACGTTTCTTGGGTAGTATCTTCTTATCTTTATCTGTAACGATTTTTTCTTCTAATGTTTCATATTTCTCTACATCGGGCTCGGCATTTTCTTCTTCAGCAGCTTTAGCCTCTGCTGCTTCTCTGATTAAATCCGCCGCTTTTTTAGCTTCTTCTTTTATTGCATCAACCAACAAAGAAGTTATATATCTGACAGATTTTATCGCGTCGTCGTTTCCGGGAATAGGGTAGTCAATAACTTCCGGGTTCGCGTCAGTATCAATTAACGCGATAATCGGAATTTGCAACCTTGTTGCTTCTTTTACACAGGCAATCTCTCTTTTGGGGTCAACTACATATATGCAGGCGGGAAGCTTGTCAAACGCCTTTAAACCGCTGTAAATCTTTTCCATTCTTTCTATCTCTCTGTTTAATTTTGTAACTTCCTTGCGGGGTATCTTATCAAATTCACCATTATCTCTTTTCTCAAGAAGCCCGACATACCTTTTAATCCTTGAACGTATCGTTGAATAATTAGTAAGGAGGCCCCCCACCCATCTTTCAACAACATAAGGCATGTTGCAGGCAATTGCCTGTTCTTTTATGAGGTCGCGCAATTGTTTTTTTGTAGCGACAAAGAGAATTCTTTCGCCTCCTTGAACTATCTTTTTAGCAAATTCCTTAGCTTCTTCAAGCTTTTCGGCTGTTTTTTCAAGATCTATTATATATATATTTTTTTTCTTGCCGAAAATAAATTTTTTCATTTTAGGGTTCCAATGCTTGCTTAAATGCCCGAAATGGACCCCGCTTTCCAACAATTCCTTAATAACCTCTGTTAAAGCCATAACCGAAAATCCTCCTTATTAATATATGATATTGAGCTATTCAGCTTGTAAGCAAACCCTTGCTTGCAAAGAAGAAGTATATCATATTTCATTATATTTTCAACAATATTTATAGCGTTTGACAAGAATGACTTTTAAGCAGGATACGCTAAATTTGGGCACACAAAAGCGGCTGGATAGCGCGAATTCGGGTGCTTATTTATATTATTTTTATCATATTATACGTTAAATTGCAACTCATATAACTTTCTATACAAAGTATCCTCGGAAAGAAGCTCATCGTGGGTTCCTTTTTCAACAATAGTCCCCTTTTCCATAACTATTATAACATCTGCTTTCTGGACAGTAGAAAGCCTATGAGCTATGACAAAAACGGTTTTGCCTTCCATAAGGTTATAAAACGCATCTTTTACCAGCACTTCGGACTGCGAATCCAGCTGGCTGGTTGCTTCATCCAGTATCAAAATAGGTGCATTCTTTAATATTGCCCTTGCTATGGCTATCCTCTGTTTCTCCCCGCCCGAAAGCCTGAAACCTCTGTCACCTATAATAGTATCAAATTTTTTAGGAAAATTTAATATAAAATCGTACGCGTAAGCTTTTTTTGCCGCGGTTATTATTTCTTCTTCAGTTGCGTCAAGCTTTCCATAAGCAATATTGTCCCGCACTGTGGCATTAAAAAGAACCATTTCCTGAGAAACTACAGATATAAGCGACCTTAGAGAACATAATTTTAATTCCCTTATATCTTTGCCATCAACACAAACTGCCCCTTTCTGACAATCATACAACCTAGGTAGTAAGCTGACTAAAGTAGATTTTCCTGCGCCTGAATGGCCAACCAATGCAACAATTTTTCCTTTATTAACCGTAAGGTTTATTCCTTTTAAAACATAATCATCTGCTTCGTTATATTTAAACCAAATATCTTTATATTCTATAGAGGCGTTAAACCCCGTTATTTCTCTGGCTTCTGCTGCATCTTTCACTTTTGGCTCTTCATCCAAAATGTCATAAATACGTTCGGAAGCAGGAATTGCCTGCTGATTTATCGCATGGACGTTAGCCAATTTTTTAAAGGGGCTTATCATAGACATAAGGGAAGCCATAAACAGGCCAAAGACACCAAAAGAAACTTTGCCCAGGACAACCTCGCGGCCGGCTATAGAAAGTATTATCATAGCTGCGCATACGCATATTAATTCGGTTACAGGGGTTACCATGATAATCCTTTTTACGCTCTTCATTGTAAACCTGTAATACTGCTGGTTGATTTCCTTGAAGCGCTTTATTTCGTAATTTTCACGGCAAAAAACTTTTACTATATAAGCGCCCTGAATGGTTTCTGTAAGCAGCGAATTTAAATCAGCCATTTTATTTTGCACTTCGCGAGAAAATTTCTTTATTCGTTTTCCGATTTTGCTTACAGGGATAAATATCGCGGGAAATATTAAAAATACTGCATATAATTTCCAGGATATGGCAAATCCAAGCGGCAGGGCGACTATTCCAAAAATCACTATTTGCATGCTTTCAAATATTAAATCCGTAAGCGCGTAAGAAAGTGCGTTCGCTATACAGCCTACATCGTTGGTTATGCGCGAAATCAGTTCACCTGTCCTCTTGTTTGCGTAAAAATCAAGCGATAACTCCTGGAATTTGGCATATAATTTATTTTTCACGTCCCTTACTGCGCTTTGGGCAATTTTATTCATAATAAAACCCTGGAAGAAAACAAATACTCCTTTAAGGGCAAAAAGGCAGACAGCGAATATCGGCAGGCCCACGAGAAGCGCCATTGGCTCTATTGAATTAAGTTTATCAACTATTGACGATAAAAAGTGCGGAAGCTTAATGGTGGGGGGTATGACAATTTGCTTATTATTCATTATCCTGTCTACAAGGGGAACAATCATACCCAGGGTAACGCCGTTAAATAAACTGGAAATCCCTATACAAACAAAGGCAAAACCAAACAATCCCTTGTAGGGTTTAGCCAGCCTTAATAATTTAAAATATTCCTTAAAATATGCGTTCATAATTATATAATTGCGTAAAATTTCCCGGTAAATTTGAACTGCATTCTACCACATCAATTGACTTTCCTCAAGGTATTTGATATTATACAGACTTCAAACAACAGACATCAGACAAAAAATGGGAGTTTTCGGTCTGAGGTCTGAGGCCTGAAGTCTGAATTATGAAAGTAGGCGTAATAGGCATAGGAAAATTAGGCAGCATTCATTTACGTATCTACAAAGAAATAAGCGACATAAAAAGTATATATATTGTAGATACTGATCCGGCTAAGCTTTCGCTGCATCCGGATGTTGAATCGTTTACCGACTATAGGCATTTGCTTGGAGAGGTTGACCTGGTAAGCGTTGCCGTACCAACCATAAATCATTTTAAAATCGCCCAATTTTTCTTGAAAAATAAAATCCCCGTCCTTGTAGAAAAACCAATCACCCAGGAATTGCGGGAAGCAGAGAGCCTTATAAAAACAGCCTGCGCCAACAAAACTATTCTTTTTGTGGGGCACGTTGAACGCTACAACAATGCATACCTTGCCATAAAGAAAACAGTCAAAAAACCGCTTTTTATAGAATGCCACCGCCTAAGCCCGTATCCAAACAGAAGCCTTGATGTAAGCGTAGTATTGGATTTAATGATACATGACCTTGATATTATTCTTGATTTGGTAAGAAGCAATGTAAAAAAAGTAGAAGCGAAAGGCGTTAAGGTGCTTTCTAAAAAAGAAGACATAGCAAATGCGCGTATTACTTTTGAAAATGGCTGCGTCGCGAATATTACAGCTTCCCGCATATCAGCGAAGAAAGAAAGAAAAATAAGAATATTTCTTTCTCATTGCTATATTTCTCTTGATTTTGCAGAACAACATGCAGAAATATATCAAAAAATAAAAAATCAGATAACCAGACAATCTCTCGTTATAGACAAAGAAGAGCCGCTTAAGAAAGAAATTCTTGACTTCGTAAGGCTCGTAAAGAATAATAAATTTGACAGTGCCGACTGCACAAGGGCAAAAAATGCCCTTAAGCTTGCTTTGGATATTGAAAAAAATATGTCGGTATAATACAAAAGCTATCAGGCCTCGGCTTTCAGCCTTCAGCAGCCGAGAACTCAAAACAGAAAACAGAAAATGAAAAAAATAATAATCATAGCCGGAGACAAGTCAGGTGATTTATATGGGGCAATGCTATGTAAGCAGCTCAAAGAAAAATATATGGGGGTTGAAATATTTTCTTTTGGCGGAGAGCATCTCGCAAGGCATTCTATCCAACGCATTAATCTCTTGGAACATTCAGTCTCCGGAATTTTTGAAGTGCTGCTTTGCCTTAAAGACCTCTTAGAAACCTATTCGCAGGCTCTGCATGAGATACAAAGTATAAATCCTGATCTTATTATATTGATAGATTTCCCTGATTTTAACATGCAGCTTGCGAAAAACCTTAATAACAAATATCATATTTTTTACTATGTAAGCCCTCAGGTCTGGGCGTGGCGCAAGAGGCGCATAGAATCCATAAAAAGATACGTTAACAGGATGGTTGTTATCTTCAGGTTTGAAGAAGATTTTTATCGGAAAGAAAGAATGGAAGTCCATTATTTCGGGCATCCTCTTCTTGAGATAATTGAAAAGAAAAATATTGAGACCAAAAAAATAATTTCATTAATGCCGGGCTCCCGAAAAAATGAGATAAAAAATCATCTGCCCATAATGGTTAAATCCAAGGAACTTATTGAAAAAGAATTACCTGGTTATAAATTTAGAATTATACGCCCGGAAAACATACCGGCGCAATTTTATGCGAAAATGGCACCTCAAATTGAGATTGTAGACCACACCTATGAAGCAATAGAAGAATCTGCCTTTATTATTACTTCTTCCGGCACGGCAACTATTGAAATTTCTATTCTGGAAGTGCCTTTTTTAGTTATCTACAAACTTAATATTTTCAGCTGGCATATATTGAGGAAACTCGTGAAGTTAAGATTTATAGCTATGACAAATATTTTGGCTTCAAAAAAAGTAGTTGAAGAACTCATCCAAGATAAAGCAAATCCGCAGACAATAGTGCAAGTTGCCTTGCGCTACCTTAAGGATGAAGCCGAATACAATAATCTTAAAAAAGAATTACGTAAAATTAAAGATATACTTGGCCCCCGCGGTGCAACAGCTAATTTTGCAGATTCTATTGCGAAATACTTAAGCCTTACAAAACTATAGGTAACTTCTCTATTAAAGCTTTCCGGCAAGAATAAGAAAACCTGCTACAAAAAATACCGAAGCACTTACGTAACGCATAATTTTCGGGTCAATAAACTTTGAAAGCGCATCGCCAAAAAGGACTGCCAAAAGCGTTGCGATTAAAAAAGCAGCCATTGCGCCAAAGAAAACAGAAACTTTGCTGTGGCCTTTAGCGGAAAGCGAAAATACAGCCAATTCAGTTTTATCAAACAATTCAGCCAAAAATATTGTTGTAAATGCTGTAAAAAATATTTTGAAACTCATTCTACCCCCCCTGTTACTGCTCTCTATTTTTCTTAATAAAATTGTAAACCGTCAGTATTGCTGCCGGAGTAATTCCGCTTATCCTAAGGGCTTCTCCTAAATTATCGGGTTTAAATTTGTTGAGCTTTTCTATAACCTCTCTTGACAATGAAGGTATTTTTGAAAAATCAATTTTTGGCAAATTTACCCTGTCAAGATTTTTAAGCTCTTTTAGCCAAATTTGTTCTCGTTTAAGAAAACTTTCATATTTTATATTTATCTCTGTTTCCCATTTTACCTGGTTGGTTACACCTTCCCCTGCCATATATTTCTCTATTTCCTCATAAGTTGCCCTGGGCCTTTTTAAAATATCAAAAGCAGATAATTTTTGTTTTTCAAAAATTATCTTTACGGTTTTACTTTTTTTTATCTGTTCTTCTATCTTCTGCTTTTTTGCCATAACCTGCTCATACTGCCCAGCGTTAAGTAACCCTAAACTATAGCCAAAATTAGCCAATCTTAAGTCCGCATTGCTTTCACGTAAGCTAAGCCGAAATTCCGAACGTGAAGTAAACATCCTATATGGCTCATCCGTTCCTTTTGTGGTCAAGTCATCAATCAAAACCCCCAAAAATGCCTCTTCTCTCCTTAGAATAAAAGGTTTTTGCTTTTTTACCTTAAGAGCAGCGTTAATCCCTGCAATTAATCCTTGCGCGGCTGCTTCTTCGTAGCCGGTTGTACCATTAACCTGGCCTGCAAAATAAAAGCCATCTATTTTTTTTGATTCCAATGTAGCATCCAGCTCTCTAGCGTCTATTAGGCCGTGTTCTATACCGTAGCCGGGCCTAAGTATAACAGCGTTCTCCAGGCCTTCTATCGTATGAATAAATTTAAGCTGAACATCAAAGGGTAAAGACGTTGAAATGCCATTCGGATAGACTTCAACAGTATTTCTTCCTTCGGGTTCAATAAAAATCTGATGCCGCGCATGATCTTTAAATTTTACAATTTTATCTTCAAGAGAAGGGCAATATCTTACGCCTCTTGCTTTAATCTTACCTGTGTAAAGGGGCGAGCGATTAAGGTTTTTTAAGATGACATTGTGAGTTTTTTTATTAGTGTATGTTATATAACAACTTAGTTGCGATTGCGGCAATTGACTATTTGTAAAAGAAAAAGGCATAGCTTCGTAATCCGGAAGCTGTTCAGTCATTTTTGAAAAATTAAGGCTCTTTGCGTCAAGCCTTGCGCAGGTGCCTGTTTTAAAATGCCTTGTAGCTAAGCCGAGCTTTCTTATGCTATTAAATAATTCATCGCTGGATTCCTCAGAGAGGCGGCCGCCCGGAAAACTGTTTAATCCGATATGTATTTTGCTTTTGAGAAATGTTCCCGCGCAGACAATTACGGTTTTTGTTTCAAAAATTTCTCCGAAATTTACTTCTACTGCGTATATTTTTTTATTTTTTACAAGAATATTTTTTACTTTAGCCTGCAAAATTTTTAAATTGGGGCAATTTTCCAGAAAGTTTCTTGCAGCCTCCGGATACTCAATCATATCCACCTGCGCCCTTGTTGCCCAAACCGCCCTTCCTTTGCTTTTATTTAATATCCGGTAGTTCAATGCGCATTTATCGGCAATTTTTCCAATTAAACCACCAAGCGCATCCACCTCTCTTACGAGATTGCCTTTGGCAACGCCTCCGATTGCGGGGTTACAGGATAATTTTCCTATAGTATCCAGCGAAAGAGTTAAAAGAAGAGTATTCAAACCAAGGGTTGAAGCGCAATATCCAGCTTCAATGCCTGCGTGGCCTGCGCCTATAATTACACAATCGTATTTGTTCATAATATCTTTATTTCAAAAACAGTTTAATGCGGTTTTGCTTTAAATTTTACCATATTTTGACGTGATTAAAAAGAAAAGGTTGATAGGTGAAAAATAGAGGGGCTGCCTTAAATAATTTGGAAAATTATCTAATCTGGATAACGCTCATGCGAGGCCTGTCTGTATAAGCCGTCATGGTAGGCCTTGAGCCGCCGGCAGTATGGCTCACATACATTTCTATAATATCATTTTGATTAAGATACATCACATCACTACCCAATACAAAACCACTTTCATTGATCGGCCCTTTAACAGAACTGCCTGCGTGTAAGACTTCCGCACCATTTCTATATATATAAACCGAAAGTTCGCTATCTCCTGTAGCAATATGCGACAGGGCAAAAGCCCCGCAACGCCAGCTCGCAGTTATCTCATATAAACCGGATTGCGCAATAACAAAACTGCCGCTGCCAGGATTGGCGATACCGCCATAATCAAATTCTTCTGAATTCAATAAGATTTTATTTGTACCGCCACTTGGAATATTCTGAGCCGCACTCCTGGCTAATTTTGCCATATGCAATGTTTTAGTTCCCAAAACCTTCCACTCGCCATTTTGATATCCACGGAATTCATTGTTTGTAGTATTATAATAAATCATTCCGTTAACGCCCGTAGGGTTATCTGTATTACGCGGAACAAGCACCGCGTCCCCCGCCACATCCAATCTTGCCTGAGGAGTTATTGTCCCAAGACCAAGATTTCCATTAGCATCTAATACCAAATCTGCATAGGGAGCTAGCCTTGCATCGTTAGGGCGAGTGACATGAATCCACATAGAAGTGCCGAGAGGGTGATTACCATTAAAAGCTATCTGGCCTACGGGATAATCCCACCTATCAAGAAAGTTAACCGCCCGATGGGTAGTGGCTTGGTTTGAATTATTTTTTATCTCCAAAACCGCGCTGTCAATTGCAGCGAGTGCGGTTGGATTAGTTTCAATCCTGGCGAGAAAGCCATCGTTTGACAAAACATGCAACATCCTTTGAGGATTTACTGTGCCGATTCCTGTGCGACCCTCTACTACCAAGTCGGCGGCCGCATCAATTGGGCTAACACATGCTTCCGGAGGCCAGCAGTGTTGCGCATTGTTGATATAGTTATCTCCTATTGCCATGCGAGTGGCACGTAATTCCTGATATATTCCAATAGGTGCGGGATAATATGTGGTTATTGTGAGGGTTTCCTGAGAAAAAACATCAATTGATATAAATAACAAAAAAATAAATATATAAATTTTTTTCATAACAACCTTCCCTTTTTAATAATAAATATTATAACATTAGCTTGTTAAGAAACAGGCATCAATTGCTTTGCGTATTTTGTTTAAAAAATTATTTTTTGGTTTGTTTGACAACCGACTCAACAGCTTTTTTTATAACTTCCGGGTCTCCTAAATAATAGTGCTTAAGGGGTTTTAAATTGCTGTCAAGCTCATAGACAAGCGGTATTCCGGTAGGTATATTTAAGCTGACGATTTCGCTGTCAGAAACATTATCCAGATATTTAACCAAAGCCCGGAGACTGTTTCCATGGGCGGCTATAATTACACGTTTACCTTCTTTAATGCTTGGAGCAATTGCGTTATGCCAATAAGGAAGGAATCTATTTACCGTATCTTTAAGGCATTCAGTAAGAGGCAGTTCCTCTTTTCTTAACTCTTTATAACGAGGGTCATTTCCCGGGAAGCGCGAATCATCTTTTGCCAACGCAGGCGGCTGCACGTCATAGCTTCTGCGCCATATAAGCACTTGTTTTTCGCCGAATTTTTCAACCATCTCTATTTTATTTAAACCCTGCAAGCTGCCATAATGGCGCTCGTTAAGCCGCCAGGAATTGTAAACAGGAATCCACATTAAATCCATATCTTCCAAAGTTATCCAAAGAGTTTTAATTGCCCTCTTTAAAACAGAGGTATATGCTACATCAAAGACAAAGCCCTCCCTCTTAAGCCACTCCGCAGCAAGATGCGCTTCTTTTACGCCTTTTTCTGAAAGCCCTACGTCAGTCCAGCCGGTAAATCTATTTTCTAAATTCCATATACTTTCCCCATGCCGCAATAAAACTAGTTTAATCATGTTTATTCCTTTTTTTATTTGAATAGATATGCATAGATAAAAAATCACAGATAACCACAGATAAATTTATCTGCGATTGTCTGTGATATGCAATCTATGATTATCTGTGTATCAACACTTAGAGTAACCGCACGCATCACAAAGCAAACAGCCTTCCTGATGCCTAAGAGCAAAACCGCAATCCGGACAGACACCCACAATATTGCTGAAGCTGTTAGTTTTTTTTATCAAAACCGACGCTTCCTGCTTTTCTAAAACAGGAAGTTCCACCTTAACAATTTCTTTCTGATCCATTGCCCTTTTTTCCAAAACTCTGGCAACTGCGTCAGCGCAGGAAAAAATTTTCTTTCCATTCACCCAGCTTGGAGACGGGCATCTTATTCCTTTAAGCTGCTCTGTAACAACTTTTATATCTACTCCCCCGCGAAGTGCTAGAGAAATAAGCCTGCCTACAGCCTCAAGCTGGCTACCGGCACAGCCTCCGGCTTTACCCATCTGAGTAAAGACTTCAAAAAAATCTCCGCTTTCGCCTTGGTTGATGGTTATGTATAAATTACCGCAGCCTGTTGTAACTTTTGTAGTTGTCCCCATTATAACTTCCGGCCGGGGCTTAGGGTAAGAAACTACCGATTGTTTTTCTTCGGTAAGTTCGTGCTTTTTTTCTTCCTTTTTCTTATCAACCGTTAGAACCTGAACGCTCCTTGAACCATCTCTGTAAACAGTAATACCTTTGCAACGTAATTTGTAAGAAAGAAGATACGATTCCTTTACGTCGTCAATTGTGGCGTTGTTGGGCAAATTTATAGTTTTTGACACGGCGTTATCGGTAAATTCCTGAAAGGCTGCCTGCATTTTAATGTGCCAAAGCGGAGAAATTTCCATAGCAGTTTTAAATATTTTCTTAAATTTTTCAGGTACTTCCTTCATGTTCTGTATACTTTCTCCTGCTGCTATCTTTTTCATTAAATCTTCGCTGTAAAACCCTTCTTTTTTTGCTGTATATTCAAACGCGGGATCAATTTCCAAAAGCTTCTCCCCTTCTAAAACATTTCTGGAATAGCATAAAGAGAAATTGGGTTCTATGCCTGAAGAAGTAGGCCCTGCTATTATGCTTATAGTTCCCGTTGGGGCGATTGTTGTAAGTGTCGCATTTCTTATTCTTGCAGCTTTTTTATCCCAAGTGCTCCCCCTCCAGGCAGGAAAAACTCCGCGTTCTCTAGCAAGCTTCATTGATTCTTCTTTGGCATTTTTATATATAAAATCCATTAATCTTTTAGCAAGCTCAATTGCTTCATCGCTATCATAGGCTATACCTAAAAATCCAAGCATAGTTGCAAAACCCATGGTGCCTAAGCCTATTTTTCTGGTCTTTAAAGTATTTTCTTTAATTTGAGGTAAAGGAAATTTATTAGCATCTATAACATTATCAAGAAATCTTACCGCCAAGAATGTAACGTCTCTTAAACGTTCCCAATCAATTTCAAATTCGTTATTTACTTCCCGTAAAAATTTGGAAAGATTTATTGAACCAAGATTGCAGGATTCATAAGGCAAAAGCGGCTGCTCTCCGCAAGGATTTGTGCTTTCAATTACTCCCAAATGAGGAGTGGGATTGCCTTCATTCATTCTATCAATAAAAATGATACCAGGTTCTCCGTTTTTATAAGCATAATCAGCAATAGCATTAAATGTATCGCGCGCGTTGACTCTGCTGCATGTTTCTCCGGAATGAGGATCAATTAAATTATAATCCTCCTCCTTCAAGACTTTTTCCATGAAATCATCCGTAAGAGCGACGGAAATATTAAAATTTGATATATCTCCTTCTTTTTCTTTGCATTTTATAAATTCTAGAACATCCGGATGGTCTATGCGCAGCATTCCCATATTTGCCCCGCGCCTGGTTCCGCCCTGCTTAACTGCCTGCGTTGCTGCATCAAAAACCTTCATAAAAGATACTGGCCCGGAAGCAACTCCTCCGGTAGATTTCACAACGCTGTTTTTATGGCGCAGCCGTGAAAAACTAAAACCAGTTCCGCCGCCTGTTTTATGAATTAATGCTGTTGCTTTTATCGCGTCAAAAATAGAATCCATTGAGTCTTCAACAGGAACAACAAAACAGGCAGAGAGCTGCCCTAAATCTTTTCCTGCGTTCATTAAGGTTGGGGAGTTTGGGACAAATTCCAGGTTGGCTATTATTTCAAAAAAATTCTTTTTAACCTCTTCGGCCTTTTCTTTTGTTGCGCCGTATTTTTTTTCTACTGACGCGATAGCGCTAGAAACCCGTTCAACCAGTTCAACCGGATTTTCTACAATCTGACCTTTTTCGTTTTTCTTAAGATAACGTTTTTTGAGAACGACCAACGCATTGGGAGAAAAATTCAATTTTTCTTCCATGATTACTCCTCATTTTAAAAGAAGACTTATGTTTTTTAAAAAAACTGCCCCTTGAGCTGCAATGACTATCTTTATATCACTTCTTGTATGGGATGTCAAGAAAAATACTACATATAGTAGCTAAATATTTTTTAAATACTATATATTGTTATATGAAATCTACCGTATCCCTTACAATTAACTCGGTATCAAGAGTTACTCTTTTTACCGCCGTCTTTTTCGCTATTATTTCACTAAGTATTTCTACGGCCGTAGCAGCCATTTTGTCTATGGGCTGCCTTACTGTTGTAATTGCCAAGTTTCCATAAAATTTACGGACATTATCGTCAAATCCGACTACACTAAGAGCTTTTGGAATCTTTATCTTTTTTTCTTCCGCAAAGTTTAAAACTTCAGCTGCAATATCGTCACTGCAGCAGAATATGGCAGTTGGAGGCTCTTTAGAAGAAAACAATTCTTCCAGCTTTTCTCTTGCGTCTTTGGTAGAAAAATTGGTAATTTTTATATACTCTTCCCGTGTTTTGATTTTGTTTTTTCCTAGAGCGCTTTTGTACCCGTCCAAACGTTCGCGCGCGCACTGAACGCGCAAATCCCCCGCAAGATGCGCTATGAAGCGGTGCCCATGATGAACTAAAAATTCTGTCGCGTTGAATGCTCCTTTAAAATTATCTATAGCAACATAACTTACTTCGGGATCTTCTATTTTTTTATTTATCACAACAAGGGGAAATTTTTCTTTAGCCAGTCTTTTTAACTGATTTTCATTATCAATGATGTCGGCAAGTATTACGCCGTCAACGAGTGAGGTTCTGAAGTTATCTTTATTCCAAAAAATATGCAAATGTAAATCAATATTTTTCTTATCCAATGCTAACGCAATATTTCTGATAGTTTCAATAGCGTAGAAAGAATAAAAAATACCTTCATAGCCAGGAATAATAAGACCAAAAGTATTAAGTTTTCCTCCGGCGAGTTTTCGTGCGTAAATAAAAGGCTGGTAACCTAGTTCTTGTATGGCTTGTTGAACGTTCTTGCGGTTTTCACCTTTAATTGAAGCTGAATTGGTAAGATATCGCGAAACAGTTGCAATAGAAACGCCCGCTCTTTTTGCAACTTCTTTTATAGTAATAGAAGAGGACACGAATCTGCCTCACTGTATTGACTCTATACAGATTGGCGCAGATGAAAATTGCTCTTCATCTGTGACTATCTGAGAGCGAATAATTATCTAGTTATTACTGTATCGCCTTCCTGAATATCTACGCCTGGCTTAATTTCCTTAATGTCCGCAGCGGAAATATCTTTGCGTGTCTCAATAACCTGAATGCGGCCTATTTCTTTATTCTTTCTTAATACCTTTAATTCATTACCAGGACCTACACCGGAAGTCTCTCCTATATTTACTACTACAAATCTTTCTTCAGGATTTACCGCTAAAACTTCTCCCTTTAAGCCTCTGGGTCCGCTGCCGGATTTAACTACAATCGGAGGAAGTTCGACGGAAGCTGTTTCTCTTGATATTGCTTTGCCGTCACCTTTAATTGTAGTAGTCAGGTCTTTTTGCAGTTCTTCAAGCTCAAGGGATTTTTCTTTCATTACATTCTCAACGCCTGAAATTTTCTGCTGAAGTACATCTTTCTTTTCCGCTACATCCATTATGTTAGTTTGAAGTTGAACTTTTTCTTTATTGAGAATCACGAGCTCTCTTCTTAAACCAACATTTTCTGTTCTCAACTTGCTTAATTCTTCCATTGCTATTTTTCTCGCTTCCCTTTCGCTGACCAAGTCTCTGCTTATTATGCGCATGGTGCGTTCTTTTATTTCCATCTCATTCTCAACTCTTTCTTTCTCTTTGGAAATCTCATCAAGTTTTAAAGCAAGTTCTTTATTGTTTTTATCTAATTCGGAAAGCTTAAGCTTTGCCTCGTTTAATTGCTTATTTAAATCTTCAACCTTTATTTCAAGGGCAGCTTTAATTTTTACAAAATCAGCCCAATATTCCTCTGAAACGGGTGCTGCGCTGGTTGTTGAGATAGATATTGGCTGTTGTGTCGTTTCTACCTTTGCCTTTTCTTTAAGCTTCTCAACCAATGCGTCTCTTTCGCTGGAAGTGTCTTCAAATTTCTTTTTCCAATCATTACGCTCTGTCTCAATGGTCGCCAATTGGGAAGTTATACTTTGTATTCTTTCTTCATAGCCCTGCTTATCTCTTTCAAGTTTACTGTTAGTATCCCGCAGGCTATCTCTTTCTGCGGTCAAGTCGCCTCTTTCTTTGAAGAGTTTTTTATTCTCATCAGCAAGCTTACCTTTTTCTGTATAAAGCATTATGGCAGCGCCGCCTAAAAGTAAAACAAGAATAAGAAAAATTACGGGTATAAGTTTTGTCTTGTCCATTAACCACCTCCTATTCCACAAACATTATAACACACAAAGTATCAGTGTAAAGAATCTTTTTTAAATAATAGCCAAGGCAGCACCAAGAGAAGTTGCTGACTTGCCAAGCTGAGAAAAAACTATCTTGCAGCCTTTTCTCATTTCGCTGAAAGAAAATTCCTTTATTGCATCCACGCATTCATCAAGGAAAAATTCACCTGCTTCCTCCAAACCTCCGCCTATAATGACGACTTCGGGGTTAAGCAGGTTCATAAGAAAAGATATTTTTACGCCCAACGAAAAAGATGCTTCCTTAAGAACATCTCTGGATACTTTATCTTTTTTACCGGACTCTTCAAATATATCTTTAAGGTGCAATTCTCCCGTAGGTGTTATTCTTTTTATCAAGGAAGTATTTTTGCCCAAAGAAATTATTTCTTTGGCTTTTTTCACTATACCCAAATCTATCGGCCATTGCCGAAGAAAAGAAAAATTTCCAAGATCTGATTCCATACGTTTGGTAGAATTCAGGAATAGCTCCCCTGCTCCGCCGTCTCTGCCTCTGTAGAGTTTGCCATCGCTAACTATTCCGCAACCTACGCCTGAAAACATATATATGATATTTTTATATTCGGGAAAGTTCAATAGATATTCCGCCAACACGCAGCTATTGGCATCATTTTCTATGGTAACTGGAAAGTTAAATTTTTTTTCAAGGTATTCTTTTAGAGGAAGGGAAATGTATGCGTAAGAAGTATATTGTTTCTGCGGCCAATACACCATGCCTTTTTTCGTATTTACAATACCACCAAGCGCAAGGCCTACGCCTTCTATCTCTTCTTTTTTATAATCCTTGGCCTTTGAAATTATTTCTTCAAACAATTCAAGCAAGACTTTTATAGTCTCGTTAGCACTTATATTTTTTCTCGGCTTTTCTATCTCAAGAATAATCTTTCTATCCGGGCCGAGCAGAATTGCCCTTGCGTCAAATAAATTAAGCCCTATCCCTATGGAATATTTCTTTTTCATTATTTTAGGAAGATACTTCTGCACTCTTACCCGCGTCCTCAGCATTCCCGCCTGCCGACGGGCAGGAATTCGCGCTATCATTTTTCCTGCCCGCTTCGCCAAACGAAGCGAGGCGAGCGCCACTGTAGTTTGAAAAAAAATGATGTGCTCATTGAAAATTTTATCAAATTATGGGACTTTTACAATCTTTTTTTGGAAATAAACTCACGAGTCGGATTCCACCTTAAACTGTGAAGCTTTTAAACCCTGCGGCGGCTGCGATTTCCAACGGCGATGAATCCACCCCCACTGCTCGGGATATTCTTTTACCCAGCTTTCAATTATGCGGCTGAACTTGATTGTATTTTTCAAGATTGTTTCGTCTTTATTTTCTGTTTCAATAAGAGGCTCCGCCGGTAGGATTTCTATACAATGCTTGTTAAAGCCTTCCCTATATATATATGCCGGTACAAGTTTCGCCCCAGTTCGCATGCCAAGAGTTATGGGCCCTACGGGAGTAGCTGCAAGGCGTCCGAAAAATTTTACCCATACCCCGGTTGAACCGAAATTCTGGTCCATTTGCATTATAACTATTTCATTATTACGTAAAGCTTTTAATATGCCCGCTATACATTCTTTTCTGGGGTATGAAAAAATACTCTTTACCCCGGCATTTTCTCTTAAATTAAAGAGGTAGTCCCCGGCTTGTTCGTCGCGCATTGGCCGGGTTACAAAATTTACCTTATAGCCTTCTTTGGCCAATTTTAAGCTCATAAGCGGAAAATTTCCCATGTGCGCCGTAATAAGTATAATGCCGGTTTTTTCTTTTAAGGCTTCATCCAGGTTTTTCTTTCCACGAATCTCAATACCCTGCAGCTTATCGGTATGCCTTAGAAAATAAAGCAGCTCAAATGCGCTTTGAGCCATAAATACAAAAAAATTACGCGTGATTTTCTTTCTTTCTTTTGGCGTCATACAGGGGAAAGCAGTCTCAAGGCTCTCGTCAGCAATTTTTCTCTGCCGCGGAATAACCGCACAGGCAAAATTTCCAAGTGATTTTCCGAGCGCATAGCTCCATTTAAGAGAAAATGAACCGTTTATCACGGTAAATATCCTCAAGAAAAACCAACCAATGTGCCTTGCAAAATTTTTTCTTAATTCTCTGTTTATCAACTTCGCTCCACTCCTTTTGCGCAGATTTAGAATATCATAAAACGCCCATCGGTTACTCGCCGGCATAAAAACGCAGTTTTCAAACGGGCGAGTTGCGTAACCGCAACCGCAAGGCGACTATCTTCTATCTGTTCTCTGCATTAGCGTTTATATCCAATCTTTCTTAGAAATTCTTTTCTCCAAACTATGTCTCCCCCGGCTTCAATGCCTTTCGGAGCAAAACCATCAATTACACCTAAGATTCCTCTGCCCTGGGAAGTCTTTGCGATAATGAGTTCAACGGGGTTTGCGGTTGCGCAGAATATGCGGCAAACCTCGGGAATATTTTTTATCTGGTTCAAAACATTTATAGGGTAAGCATCTTTTAATATTACAAAAAAAGAATGCCCGCAGCCAATTGACATGGCATTATCCGCTGCAATTTTCTTTAGCTCTTCGTCATTTCCTTCAACTCTCACCAGGCATTTTCCGGAAGATTCGCAAAAAGCAAGCCCAAACTTTACAGCCGGAACAGATGAAATAATTATTTCATATAAATCCTCAACGGTTTTTATAAAATGGGATTGGCCGATAATAATGTTTAAATCTTGCGGTTTGTTGACTTTTACTACTTCTAACTCCATGAAACTCAGCCTCCCCTAGCTATAAATTGTTATCGGCTATTAAGGTTACATTTAAAACATTAAAGATTTATTGTAACCTTCGTAGCCTGCGTAACATCTAACGTTCGTAACTTTTATTTGCTGCTATCCGCTATATTTTTATAAGGTTCAACGTGGATATTTACTCTTGCAAAACCGAACTGCTTTTTGAGAAAATCTGATAGTTTGTGCGATATAATATGACTTTCATTCAAAGAGGTGTTCTTTGAAAAACAAAGATGAAAATCTATGATGCTTACTGTTTCGTCGGTTATAATTTCTATGCCATGAAAATCTTTGATGTCTTTATTCTTTGATATGAATTTGTTCAGAGCTTTTTCAACCATTTCTTTCTCTATTATTTTTGCTTTTGCTTTCAAGTCAACATGCACTACGCATCTGCCCAGATTTTCGTTATAAATCTTTTTTTCAATACTATTGGCAATGCTATGCGCCTCAAGAAGAGAAAGCTGCGGGCTCAATTCTATGTGTAAAGACACAACCTTGTTTTTACCATAAGAATGGACCTCTATATCGTGCACTCCATCCACGGACTTAAAGGATAAAGCAATGTTTTTTATTTTTTCGCAAAGTTCAAGCGGGGCGCACCGGCCGATAAGGTTATCCACAAATTCACGAAGCATCTTAAGTGACCACCATATGATAAGAAACGCTATTATAAAACCCAATAACGCATCAACAAAAGTAAGCCCGAATTTGACAAATATCAAACCAACTGCAACTATAACCGTGGTTATGCAGTCTGTATAATGGTGAAAAGCATCTGCCTCAAGTATGGCGGAAGTAGCTTTTTTGGAAACAAATTGAGTTATAAATCCAAGCAAAAACTTTACTACAGAAGCAACAGCCATAATAGCTATTATGTAGAAGTTGACGGTTAAAGGCTGGGGCTTGATAAATCTCATAAAAGATTCTTTTAGAAAGGTCAAGCCCATCAAAAGCAGGAATAAAGCAACTATGACACCTCCTACATCTTCTATTCTTCCGTGGCCGAAAGGATGTTCTTTGTCGGCAGGTTTTCTGGCAAAATTAAGGCTGAAGATAACAACACCGGTTGCGACAATGTCACGCAGGCTGTCCGCAGCATCTGTCATTATAGAAATGCTTCTTGAATGTATTCCTATAATAAATTGCGCTATGGATATGAGGAGATTTACTGCTATGCTAAACCAGCTTACCTTAATTGAAAGTGATTGATATTTATCCATTGTTTTTTCCATACAACGACACCAAGCCTAGCGGCAAAACACAAAATAATACGAATATATCTTTCCATTTATTATACAAGCTTCTTTTTTCATTTAAAGGCAAATTAAAATTTAATATGCCATCAACTGAAACTTCCTCATTTTCTGATTTTAATGTATGTATTTCTCCTTTATAGGAAACCCAGCCGCTGATTCCGGTATTCGCGCAGCGCGCTATAGAAATCCTGTTTTCAATGGCCCTAAAAACCATAATGCCTAAATGCTGGCTTGCCTCTGGTTCGCCGCCAAACCAGGCGTCGTTGGTTATGTTTATAAGAAAATCCGTTTGCCTTGAGAAATTAGTAACAAATAAAGGGAAAATATCTTCAAAACATATAAGGACGCAAAACTTTTTATTTTCGTAAGAAAAGATTTTAAACTCTTTGCCCCGGCTTGTGTCTCCTATGGAATTAATGACGTTGACAAATTTCAAAAAATTCCTTAATGGCACGTATTCTCCGAAAGGAACAAGCCGCACTTTTCGGTAAATATCCTGAAATTTGCCGTTTTGTTTAAATAACAAAGCAGCATTATAGAAATTATCTTTTTCCAGCGTAATTGCGCCGATTAAAATATTCCTTTTTACGTTCTTTACAAAATCGCCCACAATTGATGTATCCAAATCGCTTATTGTAAGCGGCCAGGAAGCTTCCGGAAAAATGACCAATGAATCTTTTTCTGTCTTTAAGGTGAGGCCTTTTAGTTTTTCAATTATATCCGGCTGCGATGATTCTTCCCATTTTATTTCCTGGGGTATATTAGGCTGGATGAGCGATAATTTTACCGAGGAAATTTCCTTTAAATTATCAAGCCTGAAGAAAGAATATGATAAGCTTATACACAAAACTACAGCAACAAAAATAATCTTACGTAACAGAAATTTATTTTTTGAAATAAGCTCCCACAGGAGGGTATTGGCCATCACAATAAAAAAAGATATTAATTTTACGCCGAACAAATCAGCTGTTTGTATAAAATATAAATTTCTGTACTGGGAATAACCTAAGTTAGCCCAGCCAAATCCGCACCAAATATTCTCTTTGATGAATTCAAGCAAAACCCATAATGCGGGTATAGTTATTATTGCAAATTTTTTTCTTAAAAAATAACGGGCGGTTTGCGAAAATACTATAGCGTAGAGGCAAAGATAACAAATAAGTAAACCTAAACCCAGCTTTGTAACATTTCCTATCCAGAAAATTGCGGTTAAGTAATATGCTATACCGAAAATAAATCCGCAAAGCAGCGATTGCCGGAAGTTTGTTTTATTTATAATATACAGGAAGGGAAGAAGCGAAAACCAAACCAAAAATGCACAAAATCTGAAATCAAAACTTAAACCTGTAAGAATTCCGGCTATTGCCGAAAATAGCAGATTTATCATTTAAATATTGTGGTTATTATACGCCTGCAGTTGCTAGAATTTATGCGGATAGTTATAGGTAGCATCCGCTTGCATCCGTTATTACTTCCCACAGCATTTTTTATATTTTTTTCCGCTACCGCAAGGGCAAGGGTCATTTCTGCCTACTTTTGGCCCTGAAGTCTTTGGCGCCTGCGGCTGCACTTCAGCAGCAGGCTTTTCTTCTTCTTTCTGCAAAGACGAGTATTCTGAATGAACATAATTTTTAGGGGACTCCTCAAAAACGCTGACTGCTTCTTCCGGTATGGATATTTTTGCTTTAAAAATCAGGTCAACGATGTCTTCCTTAATTGATGCTATTGTTTCGTTAAAAGCAGCGTATGATTCTTTTTGATATTCAACGAGCGGGTCAGTCTGGCCATAGCCTCTTAAGTGTATCCCCTCTTTTAATGAATCCATAATAAGCAAATGTTCCTTCCAGCGCGAATCAAGAACCCAAAGAGCAACCGCTCTTTCCATGGAAGACATTTTATCGGCTCCCATTGCCTGCTGTTTTTTGTAATAGGCATCCCGCACGGATTTTTTTATAAATTCAACCGTCTCTTCCGGCCCTAAACCGGACAAAACCTTGCCTGCTAATTCAACTTCAAATTTAAACTTGGCCCAATGAGTAAGACCAAGTATGTTTTTCTCTTCGGAATAATAAAGAGGCACATTTTTTTCTACGACCTCATCAATCATTGAAAATATTTCTTCGCTGATAGTAGGCTGTTCAAGGATCTGCCTGCGTTGTTCGTAAATTACTTCCCGCTGTTTATTCATAACATTATCATACTCAAGCAGCTGTTTGCGGATTTCAAAATTGTGCGCCTCAACCTTTTTCTGAGCTATCTCTAAAGAACTGTTTACAAGCGGATGCTCTATGGGCTCATCTTCAGGAAAGCCAAATTTATCCATAAGAAAATATATTCTTTCAGAACCAAAAAGCCTCATAAGATCGTCTTCCAGCGAAACATAGAAACGGGAAGAACCAGGATCTCCCTGGCGGCCGCTTCTGCCGCGAAGCTGGTTATCTATGCGCCGCGCTTCGTGGCGCTGAGTCCCTATAACATGTAAGCCCCCCAAAGAAACAACCTGCCTGTGTTCTTCTTCAAATTTATTTTTATTGTTTTGATAAAGCTTTTCATATTCTTCTTTGTAGCGGGCATCTTCCGGCAAAATTTCATTCTTTTTCAAAAGGTCTTTTATAAAATAATCTATATTCCCGCCAAGTATTATATCTGTGCCGCGGCCGGCCATATTGGTTGCAATAGTTACCTGGGCGAGCCTGCCTGCCTGAGCAACGATATGAGCTTCCCTCTCGTGGTATTTTGCGTTAAGCACATTATGATTTATTCCTTTTTTGTTAAGAAGAAATGATAAAATTTCTGAATCCTCAATTGAAGTAGTTCCTACCAGCACAGGGCGTTTTAAAACATACGATTGCTCAATTTCTCTTATCACAGCTTCAAATTTTCCTTTTTTTGTTTTATAAATCCTGTCGGGGCAATTTTCTCTTATGAGATTCCTATTTGTAGGAATAACAACGGTATCAAGTTTATAAATATGCTTAAATTCATTTGCTTCAGTGTAGGCCGTTCCGGTCATGCCGGCGAGTTTTTTATACATCCTGAAATAATTCTGCAAAGTAATAGTCGCGAGCGTCTGGGATTCTTCCTGAATTCTTAAATTCTCTTTTGCTTCTATCGCCTGATGGAGTCCGTCAGACCAGCGCCTGCCCGGCATAAGGCGGCCGGTAAATTCATCAACTATAAGAATCTTTCCTTCTTTTATGATATATTCCTGGTCATTCTGGAAAAGATAATGCGCACGCAGGCTCTGAGTTAAATAATGCGTCCAGGGATTTGAAAATTTATCAGGGGTTTCTTCAAGGCTGTTAACGCTCAATGCCCTTTCGCATTTTCTTTCGCCGTTAGAAAGGATATAAGCATTGTTGTTTTTTTCTTCAACGACCGCGTCAAAGTTAGCCTCAAGCTCTTCCGGCTGTATTCTCGTTTCTGTGCCGTCGGCATTTTTCATTACCACGGTTCCGTCTTTCGCGTCAAAACTCTGTATGACAAATTTTACTTTAAGCGCTCTTACCGTTTTGTCAGCTTTATAATATTTATCGGTAGATAGCTCCGCGGGCCCTGAAATTATAAGAGGTGTCCTTGCTTCATCTACAAGGATAGAATCTACTTCATCAACTATTGCATAGAAGTGGCCGCGCTGAACCATTTCACCAACACTACCGACCATGTTATCCCTAAGGTAATCAAATCCGAATTCATTGTTTGTGCCATAGGTTATATCGCAAGAATAAGCGAGCCTGCGCTGGGCATTGTCCATTTCCTGCTGAATGACTCCGACAGAAAAACCTAAGAATTCATATATCGGCCCCATCCATTCGCAGTCACGCCTGGCAAGATAATCATTAACAGTTACAACGTGCACGCCGCTTCCTGCAAGGGCGTTAAGAGAAACTGCAAGAGTTGCAACAAGAGTTTTTCCTTCACCTGTCGCCATTTCCGAAATCTTGTTCTTATGTAAAACGAGGCCTCCTAAAATCTGCGAATCAAAATGGCGCATTTTAACAGTTCTAACGGCAGCTTCTCTAACACAAGCGAAATAGAACGGAAGAATTTCATCCAGGATTTTTTCGGCTGCGTCCTTAAATTCATCGGGGGCAAGGTTTCTAATACTATTGAATCTCGCCTTAAATTCTTTTGTCTTTTCTTTAAAGAAACTGTCAGGTTTCTGTTTGATTTCTTTTTCAAAAGAATTAACCTGGCTTACTGCAGAACAAAAAGAAGCAACCTCCTTGAGGGAGGGTGTTGGAATTTCTTTATGCAGTAAAATATTTACCTTGGGATTTAATGAATTTATTTTCCTTTGGCAATCGTTTAGTATAAAATTTTTTAACATCTTGGCCTCTTTGACTTGTTTTTAAAAACTATTTTTACACCGCAAAACCGTAAACGCAAAGCCGCAAAATTTTGCGTTTTGGCGCTTGCGCTTTACGGTATCAAACAACATTTTTCCGGGATTCCTTTAAGTAAGCGTAAATAAAATCGTCTATTTTGCCATCCAAGACGCCCCATGCGTCATGATTCTCCAGTTCTGTTCTATGATCCTTTACCAATAAATACGGATATAGCACATAAGAACGTATTTGTGAACCCCATTCTATTTTTTGTTTTGTGCCTGAAATTTTCTCCAGATTTTTTTTCTTCGCTTCTTCCTTAAGTTCATAGAGTTTGGCTCTTAAAACGCTTAAAGCTACCTGCTTATTCTGGTGCTGCGAACGCTCATTCTGGCAGGCGACAACTATTCCGGTAGGCAAATGAGTAATGCGAACCGCCGAATCAGTTTTATTAACATGCTGGCCGCCTGCACCGGAAGCGCGGCAGGTTGCTACTTCTAATTCTTCCGGCTTAATCTCAATATCTACATCTTCTTTTATTTCGGGAAGCACATCAACCGAAGCAAAAGAAGTATGCCGTCTTTTATTCGCGTCAAAAGGAGAAATTCTGACCAGCCTGTGCACTCCCCGCTCTGACTTAAGCATGCCATAAGCACGAAGCCCTTCTATCATAAATGTGATATTTTTTATTCCCGCTTCTTCACCTTTTACTTCGTCAAGGACGCGGAATTTAAATTTTTTGTCCTCCGCCCACCTGAAATACATCCGAAAAAGCATGCTTGCCCAGTCGCAGGCCTCAGTTCCGCCCGCGCCGGAATTGATTTCAATTATAGCGTTTGAATCATCAAATTTATCGCAAAAAAGAACTCTAAGCTTAAGTTTTTCCAGATTGTCTTCAAACTTTTTTGTTTCCTTTTCCATTTCACTTTCATAAGACGTATCCGCTATCTGTATAAATTCTTTAAGTTCGCGAAGCTTGTTGTTAAGTGCGTCCCAATCATCTACATCGCTCTTTGCTTTTTTAAGTTCATCTATTACGCCGGAAGCTTCTTTTTGATTTTGCCAGAAATTAGGTTCAGACATTTTTTCCTGCAAATTACCAATGTTTTTTTTCTTCAAATCTATCTTAAGAAGCCCCTTTAACATCAATAATTCTTCTTCCAAATTTTCTATCTTGCTTTTAATATCCTGCATATTAAAAAATCCTGGACGCTAAACCGGTAACTCTAAATAAATTCCAAAAACAAATATTTGTTCCGGGTTTGGGCTTTAACACTTGGGATTTGTTTAGGATTAGGGTTTTGGGTTTAGAGTTTATTTACATTAATCCTTTATTGCGTAGTTCCATTTCAAGCTCTTCTCTTTTGTCGGCATATTCAAGAGCGACTTCCGGGGTAATTTTTTTCGTCATTACAAGTTCCAGCAAACACTGATGAAAACTCTTCATTCCGTAGATATCGCCCGATGTTATATACTTTGGAATTTCCCATACCTTGTTTTCTATAAGCAGGCGGGATATTGAGGGGCTAAGAACCATTGATTCGTACGCCGGGATAAGCCCGGATTTATCTTGCCTTGGCAACAATCTTTGAGAGAACACTCCCTTTAAAAGATATGATAATTGTTCCAGCACGAGATGATGTTGATGAGGAGGAAAGAAATTTATCAACCTGTCAATAGTTGAGGAAGCATTAACTGTATGAAGTGTTGACAGAACAAGCACTCCTGTTTCTGCCGCAGTTAGGGCAGCGCGGCAGGTATCTTCGTCGCGGATATTTCCTATGAAGATTACATCCGGGGAATGAAGCGTAAATTGCCTGAGCGCGTCAGCATAAGTTTCAACATCACTGCCTATTTCTCTCTGGTTTATGATTGACTTTTTGTCTACGAAGGTAAATTCTATCGGTTCCTCTACGGTTAAAATATGGCGTTTGAAATTCTGATTCATGCATTCAATAATAGTTGCGATAGTGGTTGATTTACCACTTCCGGTTATACCTGTTAAAAGAATCATGCCTCTGCGTTGTGCGCAAAATTTTTGTAAGACCGCGGCAGGCAGATTAAGCTGTTCAAACGTAGGTATACGCAAGTCAATTTTTCTCATTACTATAGAAAGCGTATTTCTTTGATAAAATATACCTACACGGAAACGCCAGTTCTCTTTGTACCAGTAAGTAAATTCGCAGCCTTTGTTCCGCTTTAGCATCTCTTTGTCTTTATCGCTGGTTATAGCCTTTACGATATTTTCTACGTCCTCAACGCTAAAAATATCCTCGCCTATCACTTCAACCAAAGAATTATGCCTTCCTCTTAAGTTGCTGTTTGCCCTTATGAATATATCGGAAACTTCTTTTTCTATCATTACATCCAGGATTTGCGTAAAGTGCATTTAAAACCTCCTCTAATGAGTGTACAACTTATGACAGGCACGGCGCCAGTCGTGGCGAACATAAGTTGTATGCGCGAATTTACCCCGCACCTTTGTCTTATTCTGAAAGAATAGGTTCAAAGGTGCGGGGTAAATTCAGCCTAATATTTTTCCTGCGCTACTGCCGGCTTGAAAAAATATTGGTTTTATTTATTTTATCACATCTTTTATCTTTTGCTCTAATTTTATTAAGTCTTTCTTAAGGGCTTTGCCCAGGGCGTAACCACCTGCATTTTTAGATGATCTTATCACCCTGTGACAGGGAATCACCATTGGAAAAGGGTTTTTATGTAAAGCGTTTGCGACAGCACGATAAGCTTTAGGCTTACCGGCTTTTATTGCTACCCACTTGTAGTTACGAACCTCACCTAAAGGTATTTTTGCAACGATTCTTAAAACTTTTTTCTCAAAATCAGTCATCATTAGTATAGCGCCAAGCGCTTAGCGCAAAGCGCAAAAAGAATAAAAATAATTAGTAATATTTAATAATTTTTTTTTCCATTTTTTGTTTTCATTTTCTTGCGCTATGCGCTCTGCGCTATGCGCTTTGCAATTACTTTCTTTTTTCTTAATAATAAATGATATTTACGCGCAAATCTGTGCGCTTCATCGCGCAAGCGCTGGATTAAATGTAAAGCCGGGCTATCCTTTGGCATAACCAATGGTTTATGTTTTTCGGGAAACCATATCTCTTCATTTCTTTTTGCTATGCCTATGACAGGTATTTTAAGTCCTAATTTATCCAATTCAATTTTGGCCGCCTGAACATGCCCAAGCCCGCCGTCTATTACAATAAGTTCCGGCATGCTTTTTACTTCATCCAAAAGCCTGCGGTACCTTCTTCGCACAACTTCCATAATCATTGCGTAATCGTCAGTTGAAAATACTTCTTTTATCCTGTAACGCCGGTATAAATTTTTGTCCGCTACCGCATTCTTAAAGACAACTACCGAGCCTGTTGCGTTTGTGCCGCTTAAAGATGAGATATCTATTGCTTCTATGCGTAACGGCAAAGAAGGCAATTTTAATATTTCTTTAAGAGAAATCAACTCGTGGGTTAAGCTTTTTCCTTTATAAAGATTTTCCAGAGCAACTATCTTATCGCGGGCTGCTGCGGCTTCTTCAAATTTATCATCCTTCGCCAGTTTGTTCATTTTTACACGTAGTGAACCTATAAGCTCCTTTCTTTCGCCTTTAAGCACCTTTATTATACCTTCAATGTTTTCTTTATAGAGAGCCTCTGATATCTTACCTGCGCATGGTGCCGGGCAAAGTTTAATGTGGCTAAAAAGGCATTCGGTGTTTTTAAAACATTTGCAGGAGCAATAAGGGAAAATTCTCCTTATCATATTAAGTACCGACCTTAAAGTGCCTACGTCAGGATATGGCCCGAAATAAAGGCTTTTCTTATTTGTTCTTTTTCTTGTAACGTAAATACGCGGGAACTGCTCATAAGTTACCTCAACGAATGGATAGCTTTTATCATCGCGAAGCGCAATGTTATATTGTGGTTTTTTTTCCTTTATCAATGCGGCTTCTAAAACCAAAGCCTGCTCTTCGCTGTCGCATTCTATATAATCTATATCGTAAACCCTTGCCACAAGAAATCCTGTTTTAAGAGAAACGTTTTTTAAAAAATAGCTGGCAACGCGCTTTTTAAGCGAAGAAGCCTTGCCTACGTAAAGCACTTCTCCTTCCTTTGATTTCATTATGTAGACGCCACAGGATAGAGGCAGATTTTTTATTTTTTCTTTAATATCCATTGTTTCAAATATGTAATCTGTTTGAGCCGAAGGATAAAACCTAATCCTATAAATATTGCCGATGACAAACCTGAAATTATCAAGGCCTTAAGATATTTATTATAAGCAAGATTAGACCAAAGAAAACTACCCAACAGTGCAATGAGCAGGCTAAGCAGAATTACCCGTTTGGCCTGCTCTTTTGTATTATCCCAATTGATTTTACCGATTCTTTTTATCAAAGCCGCATGAAGCATTACGCAGCTTACCCCTGCGGAAATGGATGTAGCAAGCGCAACTCCGCCTATCTTTAAAGGAAACATCAATATTGCGCTTAAGATAACATTTAATAAAAGCGCAACCGTAGCTATTTTCGCGGGGGTCCGGGTATCTTTAAGCGCATAAAATGAAGTAACCAACAGGCGGTTTGTGCAAAAGAAAAATACACCTAAACCATAAAAGAAAAGCGCGGAAGACGTAATATTCAGGGAAGAGGCATCAAACTCCCCCCTTTTAAACAAAACATCTATCAAAGCTTTCGGCAAAAATATAAATATTAACGCAATGGGCACAACAAAGAATATTACATTCTGAAAACTAAAAACCAAAATTTTCTTGAAATCTTCCACATTTCCGTCTTTATGATGCCTTGAAAGATCAACCACTACAACAGGAGCGATAGAAAGAACAATTAACGCAAACGGAAGCTGTATAAGCCTATTTGCATAGTTTATGGCAGCAAGCGCTCCGCTGCCGGTTATTTGTGCAAATGAAGCGAAAATTGTATCTACGAAAACATTTAGTTGGTATACGATACTGGACCATACTCTTGGCAAAAACAGCTTAAACATTTTTTTTAAGACCGGGTCAGCTAACGAGGCTTTGATATTGAATTTAAAATTAAAACCATTTTTCTTAAGAGCAAACAAGGGAAATAATAATTCTAAAACACCGGCGACAATCGTGCAGATAACTAGTATATAATTTTTAAAATAACTGCTGAAAAATAATATACCCGGAATAAAAGTTATATTTAAAAATACCGGGTTAAATGCCGGAACGAAAAATTTTTTTAAAGAATACAGCACTGAAACCATGACGCTGGAAAGGCCTATCAACAAAAGATAAAAAAAAGTTATGCGCGTAAATGATACTGCGAGATTAAATTTGTAAAGATTTGATATGTAACCCGGGGCAGAAATCATGACCAGCTGCTTGCTAAAAATTACGCCGCATAGCGTAAATATGGAAAGCACTATAGAAAATATACAAAGAAGATTATTGCCAACTCTAAAGATGCTTTCTTTATCATTGTGATACTCCGAAAGTACAGGCGTTGCTACAGAATCGGTAAAGCCTTCCGCAAAGATGCTGCGAAAAATGTTCGGAAGCCGGAAGGCAACCAAGAAAGCCTCAAACACATCAGAGGTACCAAAGAATTTTGCCATCAAAATATCGCGTATAAAACCGAAAATACGCGAAACGAGCGTACCTGTAGTCATTATTGATGTGTGTTTTATGATTTTTTTAAACATATTTGTAAAGCCCGCGGATAATCACAGATAAAATCATCTGTGCTAACTTGTGATTTCTTATCTGTGCAATAAGAAAAAGTCCTTGACATATCTACCTTATTCCTATAAAATCCTACTCTGTTATACCTTAACCCAGCGCTTTTTCAAGAGAAAGTTCTTTATAATAAAGGGCTGGATTAATAAAATAATAAAAAGGAGAAATAATATGCCACAAAGAAGGGCCGCAAAAAAGTATTTAAGAAAAACGGCGAAAAACCATGAAAAAAACTTAGAATTAAACCAGCAAATCAAAACTGCCCTGAAGAAGTTCAAAAAAACCTTGGCAGACAAGGACGCTGCGAAGAATAAAGAAGCGTTGCGCCTTGTCTATAAAATACTGGATAAGGCCGCATCCAAACACATAATTCATCCCAAAAAAGCATCCAGAAAAAAAAGCCAGCTAGCGAAATTGGTTAACACTTCATCTAAGGCTTAAATAGCTTTGAAAAGTTACGCTGCGAGGCTTCTGGAAAGAAAAAGCTCAATAGCAAACCTCGGGTCTAACCCTCTTTCTTTTATTGCCCTGTCTGCTTCCCACAGATAATTGAGGTATTTCTTTCTTAAGGTATCATTTTTAAGGTAGGAAGATTCGCTGATTAAAACTCCGAAAAGTTGAAGGCCCAGTGTTTTCTTCTCGTTGTCGCTTGCCTTTTCCTCAAATAATTTATCCAGAACATATATTGCCTGCGTTACATTATTCTGCCTTATGCTTTTTCTAAAATCATCAAAACTTATCTCGTAAAATTTTGTATCTGCCTTATAGCATGCCGCCTTGGAAAGAATAAAATTAAAAAACTTATCCGATGCTATTTTTTTATTTTTTAAAGAGTAATTGCCTTCCGCTTCAAAAATTATGTAATTATTGGAAATTGCCTTGCTAAAGTTGTCATAAAGGAAATCTTTTACCTCTTTCGGCAGGTTGTAAGCATCTTTAAAAATGAGGATTTTTTCTTTGTCAAAAGAAGAAAGCAAAACTTTTTCCTGTAAATCTTTTAGGTTTATTTCTTTAGGATAAAAATTGAGGATATTGAAGGAACTTATATTGCCCTTAAGCGTTTTCTTCTTTATGTTTTCTATTATAAGCCTGCGTCCTGAAAAATTAGCACCAGAAACGAAAAAAACCTTTTCTTTCGTGCTTACCATTCTTCAACAACAACCTCTAAAACTCTTCTTGCGGTATCATCTATAAGGTTTTCCTGAGCGGCAGTTTCACTTATGCTGTTAGCCCCGGTGAGGAAGAAACTGGTTTCTCCGACAATTTCTCTTTCCTTTAACACTTTGCCTTCGGGATCAATGAGTTTCATTTTAACATGAAGACGCAGCCTCTGTTCTTTTACATCCTCAGTATCGTTATAACGCATTATTTCTTTCAGGTATTGCACAATTTCGCACGATAGCTTAAGAGAATCTTTCCCTTCGCTCACAACCTTAAGATGCCCGTCTATGTTAAATTTATTTATCAGTTTATTTGTAAAGCGCTGCTCAAGCAGTATCGGATAAGCTGTAAACGTTGAATAACGCCTGTCTTCGGTTGTTATATTCACCTTATTAACCGCGGGAGCGATGAATATTTTGTTGCTGCTATATACAAAACCTCTTGTCGTATATCCGCAGCCGCAAAGAAGAACAAAAACAAGAATTAATAGTTTTTTCATTTCAGCTTTTCCTTAAGTTTTTTCAGGGCTTCTTCTGTTTTGGTCACATAATCCGTGTCTGAATACCTGTCAATAACTATATCATAGTAAACCTGGGCTGCTTTATATTGCTTTTGCTTTTCATAGAATTGCGCGATATCAAAATTTTTCTTTGCTTCGCGGTTACGCAGCTCTTTTAACTGCGCAGTTGCCTGGGGAGAAATATCTGCTTCCGGATGAGTTTTTATAAATTCGTCAAGCTTCCTTGTTGCCTCAACAATAGCTGTTGAATCATAATCTGCCCCTCCGCTTGCTTTTGAAGTTGCGATAGCTAACTGATATTTTGCCGGAGAAGCCCATTCGCTGTCCGGGTAATTGTCGCCGACTTTCTGGAACGAATCCATTGCTTCTTCATAACGGCCAAGCTTAAGGAGCAGCATTCCCATTTTATATTGCGCTTTCGCGGCATATGGCGAATAAGGCACTTTATCTATTATCTTTTTAAAAATTTCAATTGCGGGATGGTCAACAAAATCATAGACAGAAACACCAAGCCATTTTTTTGGCTCTTTATTTAAAAAATATTCCCCGATATTATATTCGCGCTCAACTATCTCATTTATACGCTGGCTGTTAGGATAACTTTCTATAACTTTTTGATATTCCAGGAATGCCTGATACGGCTGCTTAAGCTCTTCGTAGCATCTGCCTATGTAATACTGCGCATCAGCGGCCTCTTTAGAATCAGGATAGTGAATTATGAGTTTCTTATATTCCTGAAGCGCCTCTTTATATTGTTTGTTATTAAAAAATTTTTCTGCTTCCTTGAATTGTAAAAACGGGGTTGCTAGTGCTGAATATTTGGGGTTTTTCCATTTCTGCGTTTTCGGAGACCAGATCCAGAAAGAATAGGCCTCAAACGGCATTATTGCTACGATACAAAAGATGATGATTTTTCTAATCTGTGCACTCATTTTTAATCCTTGCCAACTGCGTCTAAACAGACAGGTAACAGGCAGGCCTCAATCAATGTAAAACTATATCAAAAGCGCATCATTTTGTCAAACCATTTGCAACTTGCGCTTTTGCCGTAATCTTGCCGCCAAAAAGACAAAACCGGCGATAAGAATGTAATATATAAATATTGTTTTTACGGAAAATTTGCAGGTTATAAACGAAAGCTTGACCGAACCTAGAAATTGGGAAAGTTTATAAAACAAAGGGATAAGCAAAGATAATGCAGCGCCTATTGACTCTGCTGCAAATTTTAATGGAAAGGAAATAAGCAGTATAAAGTTAACAATAAGGATGAGTGTAAAAAAAGGAATGAGCAATATATTATTTAGAATACTTAATATGTATATCCTTCCGAAATAATAGGAGATTAAAGGCGTAATAAGAACTGTTACATACAGCGATGAAAAGAAAAGATATCGCAGCTGGTTGGATAATCCCGAATCTGATTGTTTAATGGGGAACATTTTAAAACCCAAAATAAGAGAAAATATGGAAAGGAAAGATAATTGAAAACCCACATCAAAAAGCCAGGAAGGATTGATAAACAAACAGGCTAGCCCGGCAAGGCCGAGAGAATTAAACGGATTTAATTTTCTTTTCACAAAAAAACTTAGCGAAAACGCGCTATACATAATAACCGCCCGTAGTATTGGCGGGTTTGCTCCGGTTATCAGCGCATAAATAAACAGGAAAAACACCGAAAGAAGCAGGCATATTCTAAATCTAATGTTAAATAGTTTGAAAATAAAAAATAAAACCAGAGCAGTCAGGCCGATATTTGAGCCGCTTATCGCAAGCAAATGGGAAATTCCCGCATTGGTAAAAGCATCTTTTTCTTCCCTGCTTAAGAGTTCGCGCCTGCCCAAAAATACAGAGGCAATGAACCTGTAGCTTTCGTCGCTAAGATTATTTTTTAGAATACCGATAAGCCGGAAGGTCATTTTGCGATTGAATTTATCCAGGAAAGCAAGCGGCATTTTTTCCGGTGGCTGGTTTGATTTCACCCAAAGCGTATAAAAATCCCTGTCTTTGATTACTACCTTGGACAACTTTGCATTAACTTTGTAGTTATTTAAGTAATCCATTTTCTTTGAATAATCAATAACCCTTACGCGCTGGGCTATATTGCTGCCGTTAATGTTTTTTATATCGGCAAGGAAAATATTTCTGGAAGCAGTTTCCTTTGGCATGGAAGATACCTGCAGAATAAAATTGTTTTCTTCTCCCAAAAATTTATCTGTATCCTGGAAGCTATATGGCAAATACCACAATGCACCCAAGGATAAAAATAAGGCAAGTATAGAAATATCTGAAAGCAAAAAATTCTGGCGGTTGGAAAAAATAAAAATTAAAACAATGGATAGCAAGCATAGCGCTACAAACATCAAAAAAGAAGAAAAATAAAATCCGAGTATTATGCCCAAAGAAAAAGATAAAAACAGCCAGAAATTAAACAAGGCGGGAGAGAATATTTGTTTAAACATAAATCAATCAAACCAAAGGCCAAGAATATAGAAAAATTTGCAACTGATAGTTTGGGTTTGCTAAAAAGGCTGCGTAGCTAACTGCTACTTTGGTTTAGAGTCCTGCACTGTTATGCAATACTTCATCTTCTCAAACTTCTTATCCCCTATTCCTTTAACCTTTTTTAAATCCTCAGTGGAGTTGAAAAATCCATTGGTTGTGCGGTATTGAATTATACGATTTGCAATTTCTGGCCCGATGCCGGGGATTTTTTCCAAATCAGATAAATTTGCGGTATTTATATTTATTGAAAGTATTTGCCGGATTTGATTTTTAGTATATGCGCTTGCGTTTGCATTATTTATTTTTACACTAAAAAAACGTAAAATCGCCCCGCAAAAGATAAGAATACCGAGAAAAACAAAAACTTTACGCTCGTAGTGGGTTAAAGAAAACATATTCACTCAGTCAAACGTAACACGCATCACGTTACCGTCCCCACGTTTCCAAAACGTGCTGTGTGCGACGTGTTACCTGATACTAATTAATATTTTAAACAACGATATTTACCATTCTCTTCTCAACGTAGATGATTTTTTTGGGAAGTTTTCCGGCAAGGATGTTTACGACTTTTTCCAAAGAAAGTGCTTTCTTTTCTATTTCTTCTTTGCTCCAGTTGACATTAATAGTTAATTTATCGCGCAGTTTGCCATTTACGGAAACGGCGATTTCTACTTCTGCTGTTTTTATATATTCCTCGTTAAACTGCGGCCAATTTCTTTTAAGAATTGAGCCTTTAAATCCAAGCGTACTATTTACTTCTTCGCTTACATGCGGAGTAAACGGAGAAAGTAAAATAAAAATAGTGTCTACTGCCTGTTTGAATATTTCCTTCCTTAAGGTTGCCTCGTTTATACTTTTGTAAGTCTGATTAACCAATTCCATAATCCGCGAGATAGCAGTATTAAATTGGAAATCGCCTTCCAAATCTTCAGTTACTTCTTTTATGCTGGAATGGATTTTACGTAACAGGTCTTTTTCATAATTATTTAATTCCTTTTCTTCTTTAACCTCTCTATACTCTTTAAGCATATCAACTAGACGCAGCGCTCTTTGGATAAAACGCCAGGCGCCTTGAAGGCCTTCGTCCTGCCACTCCGCATCTTTCTCGGGCGGGCCCATAAAAAGGATATAGAGCCTCATAACGTCCGCGCCGTATTTTTCAATAATGTAATCGGGGGCAACTGTGTTACCTTTTGATTTAGACATTTTGGCGCCGTTTTTAACAATCATGCCCTGAGTAAATAAAGACTTAAACGGCTCCTTGAAATTAATATACTTTAGGTCGCATAAAACTTTCACGATAAATCTTGAATACAAAAGATGAAGTATGGCGTGCTCAACGCCACCGATATACTGGTCAACTGGCAGCCACGTATTTACTAAATTTGCATCAAATGCTTTATCTTTTTCTTTTGGCGAAATGTAACGCAGGAAATACCAGCTTGAGTCAACAAATGTATCCATGGTATCAGTTTCACGCTTGGCAGCACCGCCACATTTCGGGCAAGTAGTATTTAGAAACTCGCTGCAATCAACCAACGGAGACCTGCCTGTCGGTTTAAAAGCAACGTTTTCTGGAAGCAATACCGGTAAATCCTTCTCCGGCACAACCACCTCGCCGCATTTATCGCAATAAATAATTGGAATAGGTGCGCCCCAATAACGCTGGCGCGAAATAAGCCAGTCGCGAAGCCTAAAATGCGTTGAACGTTTGCCGATTTTTTTGCTTTCCATCCAATCGGAAATTTTTTCCATTGCCTCGCGGTTTAATAAGCCGTTAAATTGCGCGGAGTTAACCATTACGCCATCGTCAACGTAAGCACAACTCATTTTGTCTGCATTTAAATGTTCCTTTGGATTATCTATGACAACTTCCAATCCCAATCCATATTTTTTTGCAAATTCAAAATCACGGCTGTCATGCGTTGGCACAGCCATTATCGCGCCCGTTCCGTATTCCATTAAAACATAATTGGCTATCCAAAGAGGTATGCGTTTCCCGTTTACGGGATTAATCACAAACCTGCCGGTAGATATCCCTTCTTTTTCAATGGAAGCTGAAGCGCGGTCAGTTTTATCCTGCACGCGCACCCTTTCTATGAAATCAGAAATTTTCTGCTTGTCAGGATTATCCTTAATCAAATCAGGAATCAAAGGATGCTCCGGCGCAAGCACCATGTAGGTTGCGCCAAAAACCGTATCAACACGTGTAGTATAGCAGGTAATAATTTTATCTTTTCCGTCCAGACGAAAATCAATATTTATTCCCGTGCTTTTTCCTATCCAGTTGGTCTGCATGGTTTTTACGCGTTCAGGCCAGTGGGTAAGTAAAGAAATATCTTTAAGCAGGCGCTCTGCATAATCGGTTATTTTAAAAAACCATTGCGATAAATCCCTTTCAATTACTTTGGTATCGCAGCGTTCGCAGGCGCCATTTACAACCTGCTCATTGGCAAGAACAGTCATGCATGACGGACACCAGTTAACTGCGGCTTTTTTCTTATAAGCCAATCCTTTTTCGTAAAGTTTAGTAAAAACCCATTGCGTCCATTTATAGTATTCGGGAAGGCAGGAAATTACTTCCCTGTCCCAGTCATAACCTATGCCCCAGCTATTTAGCTGGCTCTTCATTGTGGCGATATTATTTAACGTGGAAGTTTTTGGATGGATTCCGCCTTTTATCGCTGCATTTTCCGCAGGCAGGCCAAAAGCGTCAAAACCCATTGGCGAAAGCACGTTGAAGCCCTTCATGCGTTTATACCGGCTGACGCTATCTCCTATAATATAATTGCGCGCGTGCCCTACATGCAAAGCGGCCGACGGATAAGGAAACATTACAAGGCAATAATATTTGTTTTTCGTTGCGTTCGTGTCGGTTTTAAATATGCCTTGGCTATCCCAGAACTGCTGCCATTTTTTATCTATCTCTTTAGAGTATTCCATCGTACAACTCCTTTACCACCGCAATATTTCTTAAATCATCTTCTTCGTTATCCTTGGGCGTTTCCAAAATGAAAGGCAAATTGCATAAAGCAGGATGATTGACTATAGAATGAAAACCTTTTTTCCCAATATTGCCGCGGCCAATATCGCAATGCCTGTCTTTTAATGAGCCGAGTTTTTCTCTGGTATCATTTAAATGTATAACTTTTAAGCGTTCAAGGCCTACCTGCTCATCTATTTCGGCTATTAGCTCATCCAGTCCGCTTTGGCTGTCTATAGCATAACCAGCTGCAAAACAATGCGCGGTATCCAGGCAAAGTCCGATATTTTGAGGCCAGTTAAGCCCTTCAAGAATGAATTTATGATGAGAAAATTTATAACCCAGCCAGCTGCCGCTGCCTGAAGTGTTCTCCAAAAGAAGCATCGTTTTTGCTTCGTTTGCCGCGGCCAAAATTTTCTTAAGAGCTTTTACTATTTTCAAAAGTCCTTTTTCTTCTGTGGAACCTTTGTAAGAACCCATGTGAGTAACAAGATGCTCAACCCCAAGCTTATCGGCCTCAAGGAGGTCTTGCGTAAATTCTCTTATTGTTATTTTATGAAAACTTTCTTTGGTCGCAGCGAGATTAAGGGTGTAAGGGATATGGACAACTACAGGCTTAATGTTTGCAATCTTTACTTTTTCTTTAAATATTTTGATATCTTCTTCAGCGAGGCAACCTTTACGCCATTGGCGCGGATTGCGCGCAAAAATCTGCATGGTATTGCAGCCTAAGTGGCTGGCCCTTTCAATTGCATCATAAATTTTTCCGGCAATAGACACCTGACAACCTAGCTTTAGCGTTTTAATCATTTTATTTTACGTGCACCAGGCAAGGCGGCTTGTGTTATTTTCGGCAGGTGCCCGAATATTTTTTGATAAGTTTCGTTATATTTATCTTTTCCGCAGAGAAACTCAGTTGCAAGCGGCATTACTTTTTTTGCTTCTTTGCTCATTGAATGCGAAATATTCTGGATATCCCATTGCGCGTGCGCGTCTTCGCGAAGCCTTGATATATGATAGAGTTCGCGTAAATTAAGGCGCATTAAAACACGCTTTCTGTGGGCATTGGTTAGGATATATGGCGCAGCCAAAGGAACTTCTTTATTGATATCCGCGTAAACCTCATTAGTCTTATCTACTATTTCTTTAAAATATTTTTCCATACCCGCCTCTTTTATGGATTCGGGAATAGTAATACCTAAATTCGGGTCGTAATTTTGCGCGGTAATTGTAGACATGCGGTGGCGTTTAAGCTGGCCGAAACAGGCTGCAGATAAGATAATATTAAAAGTTAAATTTACGTATTCAAATTCGCGCAGCATTGAGTCGTAAAACTGCATATTCTGCCAGGAAGTTCTAAATACCTTTTTACTTTGTTCTTTGTTTAATTTTCCGGCTATACTTTTGCATTGTTCATAGGTTAGGCTGTCAGAAGTATGTAAAAGTGCGGCCAGAACCAGCCTGTCTCCATCTTTGGGAAATTCAACCAACTCCACTTCTTTTGTACTTTTTTTAGGGGCGGGTTTTTTGGCTTTTTTAATAAATCCTTTAAAGGTTTCTTTTAATTCAGGATAAGTTTTTAAATCACGGTCATTTGCTTCGCGAAAAATTACAATTGATGGCGCTATAGGGCTAACCTCTCCATAAATAGATTTACCCAAATTTTTCACTTCAGCTAAGGAATGGGAAGCGAACCTGCGCAGCATTAACTCCAAAACGCGCGCGTTAACCGTTACGCCTACCTGGGATTCAGTTGCTAAGCAAGTAATATAACGCGCATCTTCCTTGGCCCAGCCTTCAAGCAAATTATGCTTTTTGGGATCAGCCGCCAGGCTTTCATGTTTTTTAAATACATAAGTTTTTAACTTCTCAAAGAGTTTAAAATAAGCTTCGTTCTGGAGTTGAACCATTTTCAGGAAACGGCTTTCAAGGGATGTCCCTTTTATCTCCTCAGGAAGGACAAAATCTTTATCAAGAGTTATGTAACGCTGCGATTTCTCCGTATATGAACAAAGCCTGAATTTTTCTGCCTCCTCCATTGCAAGGCGCGATACTCCTAAAATATCAAAATTAAATACTGCGTGCTCCGCAACAGAGTGATGCCCCATTTTGAAAATTATAGTTTCGTTGGACTTTCTGCTGCGTTCAACCTCGCCTCTGGCAGCTGTTCTGATTTCATTTATTGGCCTAGGGTCTCTGCTTATGCGGGCATAAGCGGCAGACAATACTTCCGGAGTCAAATCTTCACGCTTACCGGAGGCTTGCTCTAATTCTTTTAAAACTGCTGTGTCTACGTTAAATCCTGCTAAATATACTTTCATGATTTATATTGTGTTAATGTTACGCAGGTTACGGATGTTACGCAGGTTACGAAGGTTACTATCAAAATGCTTGTTTTGTTGTAACATTCGTAACTTACTTAACCTTCGTAACTTTCGTAACCTTAATAAATGGAGCCGGGGGGATTTGAACCCCCGACCTCTTGCATGCCATGCAAGCGTACTCCCAACTGTACTACGGCCCCAAAGCCTTGCTACGCAAGGCAAATTCCAAACAATGGAAGAAATCATATCATTATGCAAAGAAATTGTCAATTGAGGCATTCTATTACACTTAATGTTAATTCTGATGGGTAGATGAGCCGTATAGGTTGACAAAGAAAACCTGTGATGTTAAGATTTACCCTGCCCCGTAATTAAAGTTTGCCATTATGCCGGAGTGGTGAAACTGGCAGACGCGCGGGACTCAAAATCCCGTCTCCGCAAGGGGGTGTGGGTTCAACTCCCTCCTCCGGCAGTTTTTATATTTCTTTAAAAAGGAGCAATATGTTTAAAAAAATATCCGTATTGATAGTGTTGGGATTTATTAGCATAAGCTTCTCTGGCTGTATTTTTGTTGCCGCAAGCATGAGAGAAACCCAGAAAGCAAAACAGGATTTTAATGTTTCTTATATAAAAGCATTGGAAATTGTAAAAAAGGCACTGGTTTCTTTAAATCTTAAATTTGAAGAAGCAGTCATTAAACCGGATATCGCAGTAGTAAAAGGAAAATATACTAACGAAAAAACTATGTATATAGAGGTTTTTAAAATCAGCGATAATGAATCAAAAATAGCAGTGCGCGTTGGAACAAGCGATGCCGGAAAAATAGAGGCACAAAAGATTCTTGACGCTATTACGAAGTTATCAAAAGAAAATCAATGATTGAAACGCTTTTTAAAAGCCTCTTTCTCGTGCTTCTTTCTTAATTTTTATTTTTGCTCTCAAAAATTCTACGATTGCCGGCGCAATTGAAATAACTATGATTATTATCGTAACCAAAGAAAAATGTTCTTTCACAACTGGAATATTTCCGAAATAAAAACCGCCGAATACAAAAACTGATACCCACAACACCCCTCCTATTACGTTATATGTAATGAATTTAGTATAATTCATGTTTGCAATACCTGCTACAAACGGCGCAAACGTCCTTATTATAGGAACAAATCTAGCCAGGATAATGGTCTTTCCGCCGTATTTCTCATAAAAGTGGTGCGTTCTATCCAGGTGCTCTTTTTTAAAAAAGATAAAACGTTTTGCATGAATAAGGCGGCTTCCCAAATATTTTCCTATGACATAATTAATACTATCGCCCAGTATTGCCGCCGATATCAAAATAGCAGCCAAAATAATAGGATTAAATGTCCCTCTTGCAGAAAATGCCCCCAGCACAAAAAGGAAAGAATCCCCAGGTAAAAAAGGCGTTATCACAAATCCAGTCTCGGCAAAAATAATCGCAAAGATTATAAAATATATCCACAAGCCGCTATTTTGGATTAAAATATCCAGGTATTTTTCAAAATGAACCAGCACGTCAAATATTTTTTGAAATAACTCCATAAACTAGCCTCCTCTATTTAGCCTCTGCCTAAGGCTAAAACCCTACTTCGCAGATTTAGTATTACACATAATAAACCAATGTTATCCGCAGCGCCATTTACGTTGCGCCTTACAGATTGTAAGATATATCATACTGCTTTGCGCCTGTCAATGCCACATGTTATTTTGCATTAAAGGATTATTCTGGACATCCCCCAAAATTTAGGGGTATTTTTGCGTAATTATTTGTAAATCAGTTGGTAAGGAAAAGAGGGATCTAATGACGGATGTCACGGATTATAGCGGATTGTGGCGGATAAAAAACCGTGTAATTATCCGTATGAATCCGTAACCATCCGCCTGAATCCGTGCTTAAGATTTCAAAAATGGGGAAACTCCAGTAAGGGAGTATTTCGTTGACTTGTGGTTATTATCGTAGTAATCTTTAGGTAAATATCTATTTGGCGCATTCATCTTCTCAATACCGGCCTTTAACGTGAAAATAAAAAAATATACCCTTCAAAATCATTTACCGCGCATAATTTCTTTTCTTGTTACAAACCAATGTGTGTGCCGCTGCAAACATTGTTTTAACTGGTTTGACACCAATCCGAGCGGCGCAATAGGTAATTCCAAAAAGCTGGACTTAACCGTTGAAGAAATAAAACAAATTTTTTATACTTTAGGCGCAATTGACTATATTTATTTATCCGGCGGAGAGCCTTTCTTAAGAAAAGATTTCTGTGAAATATTGCAAGGTATCTATGAATTTTCCAAACCAAAAACAATTAACATTTCTACCAATGGGCAGTTAATTGAAAACACAATTGTAGCAATAGATAAATTTTTGAAATACCATCCGATTGTGCATTTAATTATCAAAGTCTCAATTGACGGTATTTCTGATAGGCATGACGAAATCCGCAGAACCCCCGGGGCCTTCAAACAGGCAATTGAAACTTACCAGTCATTAATGAGCCTTAAGAACAAATATAAAAATCTTAAGGTCGGAATTAATACTGTATTTTCCGCCCTCAATCAGGATAAAATATTTGAGATTTATAAATACCTTTGCAGCTTAAATCCGCGGCCTGATTGTTTGGCGCAGCTGCTCATAAGAAGTGAGCCCAGAGATCAGGGCGCAAAGCGTGGTTTAAATTTAGATGCTTACAAAAAGTGGACTAAACTTTATGTAAAAGACATGATAAAAGGGAGATTTGAAGCTGATATCTCAATTAAAATCGGAACAATTATGATGTATGATTATATATATAAAATTATAACTCAAAATAAACGGCAGAATAACTGCTACGCTGGAATCTCAGGCGGGTTTATTGATAATGAAGGTTTGGTTGGAGCCTGTGAGCATACCGCGCCTTTCGGCAGCCTTCGCGAGCATAATTATGATTTTAAGGAAATATGGAATTCCGATTGTGCGAATAAAATCAGAAAAGAAATATCCGATAGCTGCTTTTGCACCAACGAACCTCAATGGTGGCACCCAACGATTCTTTCCAACAAAAGAATCGTTAAACACAGCATAAGGCTTGTTAAAAATATAGCATCAGTTTTATTTAACAAATAAGCTTACACCATCAATTCATTTCTCAAGATTATTTGAAGATTTCTGGTATAATGTTATCGGTTTAATTTTTTATAGCTATGGAACATTCTTTCCAACTAGACAAATTCCAACAGGAAGCAATAGATTATGCAAAGGGCGGTAATTCTGTAATAGTAAGCGCACCCACGGGCGCTGGAAAAACCCTTATTGCAGAATATATAATCAATGACTGCATAGAAAACAATAAAGGTGTAATTTATACTGCCCCGATTAAAGCGCTTTCCAACCAAAAATACCGCGACTTTTCCAAAAAATATCCAAACCAGGTAGGAATTCTTACCGGAGACGTAAGCATAAACCGGGATGCTCCCATTTTAATAATGACAACCGAGATATTCCGTAACGCTATATTGGTTGACCCTCAAGAATTCCAAAACAGAGAATGGTTAATTTTTGATGAAATACATTATCTTGCGGACATAGAAAGAGGCACCGTATGGGAAGAAGCAATAATACTGCTTCCGCCACACATGAAAATGCTCGCCTTATCCGCAACCATACCAAATATTGACCAGTTTGTTGAATGGTTTAAAAAAGTCCACAAATTTCCGCTTATGGCCGTAAAAGAAACAGTGCGGCCCGTGCCGCTACATTTTTTATTTCAGTGTAATAATGAATTTTTTCCGAATTTAAATGTGTTAAAGGAGTCTGATTATCTTAAAGAAAGAATAACTGACAGGCACGCGCACCATCAATACCTTCAGGTAAGAACAAACCGAATGAGCACTCTTACGGAATATTTAAGAAAAAATAACGCTCTCCCCTGCCTGTATTTTTCTTTCTCGCGCAGGCGCTGCGAAGACCTGGCGCAGGAAGTTGCTTTTGCCAATTTTCTTAATCCTGAGGAGCAGGGGAAAATAACTGCCTTGTTTAATGAGCTTGTGGCTAAATTTGATATCTCCTCTTCCCCCCATGTAAGTTTCTTATATCCTCTAATCAGAAAAGGCATTGCCTATCATCATGCAGGGTTACTACCTACGTTAAAAGAAATAATTGAACAACTTTTTACAACGGGGCTCATAAAACTTATTTTTACAACAGAAACATTCGCCCTTGGAATAAATATGCCGGCAAGAACCGTTGTGTTTGATGCTTTATCCAAATTTTATGGAAGATACCACGGTTATTTGAAAACGCGCGATTTTTATCAAATGGCAGGCCGGGCTGGAAGGCGCGGGCTAGACCGCGAAGGCAATGTTTTTATGAAGATAAATCCCTGCCACATAGATATGGCTACTGTTACCGATATAATTTATGGCAATTATGAGCCTATTGAGAGCCAGCTTAATTCCTGTTATGCAACCATACTAAATTTATATAAAATAATGGGTGATAAAATTTTTGATATCTACCCGCAATCATTTCACTTCTGTCAGGCAGATTCTTTTGAAAAAAAAGAAGTCTTAGGCCTGCTTAAAAGAAAGGTTTCATTGTTAAGAAATTTAAATTATATAATTGAGGGCGGCATAAGCTGGAAAGCAGATTTAGCTTCCAAGGTTTACAGCTTTGAATTGCAGATAGGCGAATTATTTGATACGGGTTTCCTTGATTCTCTTGATGAAGCAAGCTTATTTATGGTAATTAACGCGCTTACCTATGAACCGCGCAAAGGAGAAAGAAAGCCGCACTTAAACAAAAGAGTGAAACGCCTTAAAAGCGAACTAAACAGGTTCATCGCCGGCATTCATAAACAGGAAAGAAGTTTCAGGGTTTATCCTTTGAGCAAAAATTTTTATTTCCATTTAAGCGAACCTGCCCAGGCATGGTTTGAAGGGGCAAGTTTTACTAAATTGAATAAATTTTGCGACATAGACGAAGGGGAAATTGTGCGTTATTTCAGGATGAGTATCCAAGTGTTAAAAGAAATACGCTCTTCCAAAATTATCAGCGAAAACCTGAAAAATAAAATGGCTCATTGCCTTGCCAGGATAAACCGCGATGTGATAGATGCGGAAAAACAATTACGGCAGGAAATATGAAGTCCTTAATCGTAGCGCGCAAACGGGACTGGTTCATGGGTAAAAATCTATAAACCATGAAAACTATAAAATTTGTCTTATTTGTTCTTGGTTTAAATATCATTTTTCTAAATACCGCCGAAACGCAGACCTTAAAGAAAGCCGCAGTAACTACAGATAAAGGCATTGAAACAAATCCGGATAATTTGCATAAGCATTACATTGACCAGGGATTATATTATTTTGAACAGAATCAATTAGGCAAAGCAAAATATTTTTTCTATAAGGCAAAGGAGCTTAACCCGGAAAAAGCCGATAGCTATATAAATATGGCGGCAATTGCCATGCAACGTAAGAATTTTGAAAAAGCAATAATGATTCTTGAAAAATCCCTTAAACTTGCGGATGAAACAAAACAGGATGTTATATTCTGCAACTTAGGTTCATGTTTTCAGAAATTATCAAAATACGACGAGGCTATAAATTATTATGACAAAGCAATTTCACTAAATCCGGGACTCGGCGATGCCTTGTTGAATCGCGGCATGCTTTATCTTAAAAATGACAAGCCTGATTTAGCTCTTATAGATATTTTGAAAGCAAGGGTAATTTTCAGAGAACGAGGCCTTAAAGACATTGTGCGCAGCTGTGACGAAATGCTTCTTTCAATAATAAAAATCCGCGTCAACGATATTGGCCTTGCGGATAAACTTTTTCGGGAAGGTTCATTGTCTTTTGAAAGCAAAAGGAACGAAGAAGCAATCGCTCTTTTAAAAGTAAGCATTCTGCTTAATCCAAACAATCAGGAGAGTTACTACAGGCTGGGGGTTGTATACACGAATTCAAAAAAATTTAATGACGCAATTGACTGCTTTAATGAAACAATAAAATTAAACCCTAAAAACGTAAAAGCTTATATAAATATGGGTGCGATACTCGGAGACTTAAAAAAATATGATGAAGCCCTTGCGGCTTTGCATAAAGCACTCAATCTTGAGAAAGACAATCCAAAGATTTATTATAATATAGCCATGGTTTACACAGGCACTATGAATAATAAAAAAGCTGCTTATTATTTAAAAAAAGCGAAAATTTTTGCCGAGCAGGGGAAAGACCAAAAATTACTGCAAAAGATAGATGAAGCATACAAAGCGCTCTGAACTAAAATTATGCATAATAAAGGATGAATGCGGACAAAAAATAAAAGGGTGTAAATTTTCCTGGAAAACTTACACCCTTTTCCCCACAATCTCAGATATTATTTACTTCTGTTCAGGCTGCCAACCTTCAAATGCAAATTCAGGTTCCATTATGGGCTTATCATAAGGAGGTATTGCGAATGTTACTGAATCATAGACGCCTGCGCCCGTGCGTAATACTCCAAAGCATATACCTTTTGCCGTACCATAGGTTATACCTGTGATAGGTTCTCTTTCTTTTGAAACAAGGTATATTTGCTTAGGAACCTCAACTATGCCGGTAACTGCGTTAGCCAAGCCTCTGCCTAATTTACTAAGCGCATTATGGTCTTCAGCAAATGCCACTACAGATATCGCCATGAAACTTACAAGCAAAAGAACCACGGTTCTCCTAAACATAAACACCTCCTCCTTAACACACACAGATAGTCACAGACATTTATCTGCGACTATCTGTGTCTAAAATAAAAAAACCCATAGCCTAAAGTGACTATGGGTTTGAAATGCCTTCAAACATATATACCGGCAGCTGACTACCATAGCCTTACGGCTTTAGGCTCTTAGAGCTTTGTGCCCCCCGGTTTCCCGGGGTTTACCCCGTTAGAGGCTTTTGCCCCTAACGTGATTTGCCCCATTAGAGTTACCTCTAACAGGGCCTACCTTTATCAATATAATTCCTTATTTTAAAGAACTTTTCTTTCAATTTATTGTATAACATAATTCTGCGCAAAATACAAGAAAATCGCCTAAAATCCTTTATTTCCAAGGGTTTTTAAAACAACTGGCAAGATTTTGCTTGACAACAGCTGATTTATAAGTATAGTTATACTAATTTTGAGCAGAAAATGCTTATTTAAAAAGGAGATATACTAATGAGCAGACATTGTGAAATTTGTAACAAAAAAGCTATAGGTGGCAATTCCATTCGCAGGCGCGGTAAAGCCAAGAGAGAAGGCGGAGTAGGAAAAAAGACTACAGGTATTACAAAAAGGAAATTCCTGCCGAATCTTCAAAAAAGAAGACTAATAATAAATGGCCTGGTAAAAAGGGTTCTTGTCTGCGCTAAGTGTATAAAAAGCGGCAAGCTAAATTTTGCTGTCAGAAAGCCGAACGTCTCTGATAGTAAGTAACGGTTCATTGTGGTAGCTGTTCTTGTCCAGAGAATAAGCTATATCAAAATTTTCCGCATATTCTATTATCTCAAGGAGCGCTTTATCATAAAGCACTCCTTCCAGAGTTTTTTCCCCGTCGCTTAACCATATAAAATAACCGCTATTTATTTTTTTAGGTTTGCTTTTTTTATAAACGGAGAGACTTGCAAACATCGGCTTTGAGTTCTCTTCTCCGAAAGGCTCTAGCTGCCCCAATTCATCTATTAATCCTACGGACACGTCGTTAAAATTCAATTTCAAGTCTAAATCAAGAATAGGGACAAGGTCTGCCGGCACTGTATTATTTTTTATATATGAGTTAATTTGTTGTTTGAATTCTTCAAGCCCCTCTCTAAAAATTTCCAAACCCGCCGCCTTTCTGTGCCCGCCATAGGCAGAAAGTGAACCTGAACAGCCTTCCAGCGCTTCCATAAGATGAACGCTGTGTATTGAACGCGCAGAGCCGCGGCCGCAAAGATCATCAAAAGAAATTACAAAAGATGGCCTGTAGTATTTGTCTGCCAGGCGCGAAGCAACTATGCCGAGGACTCCGGAATGCCAATTTTCTCCAGAAACAACTATTGCATAATCGTTTGATAAGTCTTGCTCAATTTTCTGCTCGGCTTCTTTCAAAATATCCATTTCAATCGCCTTGCGCTTAAGATTATATTCCTGAAGTTTTGAAGCAATATTTGAAATATTTTCCAAATCTTCGCTTAAAAACATTTGAAGTGAGTCGTTCGCTGAAGCAATTCTTCCCGACGCATTAATACGGGGCCCAAGTATGTAGCCTATATGAAAAGTAGTTATATTTTCCTGTTTTATTTTAGCTACTTTACAAAGCGCGTGAATTGCCGGACGTTTACTTTTGCGAAGCATCCTAAGCCCTTCTTTAAGGAGTATCCTGTTTTCCCCTTTTAATGGAACTACGTCGCACACCAAAGATAATGCAACTAAATCAAGCAGCTTGCTGCAATCTTTTTCAGTAAGTGCCTGCAGAAACTTAAACGCCAGCGCGCCTGCGCTTAAGTCCTTAAAAGGGTAGCTGCAATCAGGGCGCTTTGGGTTTATGAATGCATACGCCCTATTCAACTCTTCTTTTGGATGATGATGATCAATAACTATGGTGTCAATGCCGTAGGAACGCGCCAATTCTATTTCTTTTAAAGAATTTGTGCCGCAGTCAAAAGCAATCATTAATGTCCGCGCCTCAGCCTTTGCTTTTTCTATTACATCGGTGTTTAGGCCGTAGCCGTCGTTTACGCGGTGCGGAATATGAAAAGAAAAAAATTCTTCGCGCCCTTTAATAAATTCATTAAAAATTGCGAGCGAGGTTACTCCGTCAACGTCATAGTCTCCGACGACAAGGATTTTTTCCTTATCTTTTATTGCTTTCTTTACGCGCTTAACAGCTTTCTGAATATCAGGCAAAAGGAAAGGTGAATGTAAAAAGCCGGCGCTGGAGTTTAAAAAAGAGGAAAATTCTTCTTCTTTAAGATTTCTGTTTAGCAGAATCTGGGCAAGATATACGGATATATTGTATTTTTGGCTTAGGGTTTTAGCTTCCGGAATGAATTCTTTTATTTTCCAAATGCGGCGTTTCATTTTATTTGTTGCTTAGAGTTAATTATAGCAGGTTTTTGCGGAATTACATCTTTTTAACCGGAGTTATTCCAAGCAAATTCAACCCGCAGTGTAATACTATGCGCGTTGCTTCCAGAAGATTTAATCTGGCGGTTTCAATATTTTCGCTTTCGCCTATTACTCTATTGGTTTCATAAAACTTATGGAACAAAGCAGCAATGCTTTTTAAGTATTCAATAATAAATACCGGCTCAAGAGCATAATAAGCCTTCTCAAGCATATAGGAAAATTGCAATAATGCCCTAACCAGCGCCAATTCCTCTTCGCTTTGCAGAAATTTACTGTATTTGGTATCTATCTTCTTCTCTTTGGCTTTTTCAAAAATACTCTCAATGCGTGCTGAACTGTATTGAATATAATATAAGGGGTTGTCAAAAGAAGTTGCCTTGGCAAGGTCAATATCAAAATCAAGGTGCGATGAATTTTTCCTTGTAAGATAATAAAATCTTGCAGTGTCTTTGCCGACTTCTTTTATCAAATCTGAAAGGAGTATTGCTGTTCCTTTTCTCTTTGACATTTTTTCTTTGGTCTTTAAACTTACAAGCTGGATTATTATAACTTTAAGTATTCCTCTATTATAACCCAGAGCCTCAATTGCTGATTTTACGCGTTCAATGTAGCCGTGATGGTCTGGCCCCCAAAGATTTATAAGTTCTTCCGCTCCGCGCTTAATCTTATCTTCATGGTAAGCAATGTCAGATGCAAAATACGTAAGTTCTCCGTCGCTTTTCTTAATAACCCTGTCTTTATCATCACCGAACTTGGTAGAAGAAAACCAAAGCGCATCCTCTTTATCGTAGATTAATCCCTTTTCCTTAAGTTCTCCTATTACTTTTTCTATTTTTTTATCATCAATAATTTTTTGCTGGCTTGCCCAATTATCAAAAACTACGCCTAAGTCGTTAAGGTCTTTTTTAATCCAGCCAAGCACATAGCTAAGAGCGAAACTCTTCACGTCTTTGGGGTTAGCATCAGAAACAGCTTTTGCGACATCTTTTACATACTCACCCTGATAACCGCCTTCGGGTATTTGAAAACTTTGCCCCGAAAGTTCTTTGATGCGTTCGTTAACCGACTGGATAAAAAGATCAAGCTGTTTACCCGCATCGTTTATATAATATTCTCTTTCAACGTCTACGCCGCAGAATTTAAGAATATTACCTAAGCAATCCCCTACAATGGCCTGACGGCCATGCGCTATGGAAAGCGGACCGGTTGGATTTGCGCTTAAGAATTCAAGAAGAACTTTCTTTTTAATATTGCGGCGGAAAAATTTGTCCTTAGTTTCTATTAATTCATTCAATGAATTGACCAAAGTGTTTTTTGCGAAAAATATGTTTATAAAGCCCGGCTTTATAATTTCTATTTTTTCTATCCCTTCTTCTTTTTTCTCTTCTAAAATACCTTTAAGGCGCGTTGCTATTTCAAGTGGGTCTTCTTTCAGTTTAGAAGCAAGCTTTAAAGAAACCATTGTAGAAAGGTCACCGAAATCCTGCCGCGAAGGCACTTCCCACAAAGGCGGATCCAGTTCAACTTTGTATTCTTTTTTTACTATGTCTTCCAAAATCTTAGAAACTTTTTGATAAAATCCTTTCATGGTTGTTTTTTAGGTTTAGATACCTGCGGCTTTCGTTACTGCTTCTAACTTTGCAGCTACTACAGGCGGTAATTTTATACTTTTTATGGCAAGTTGCGGATCCTTTAATCCGTGGCCGGTAAGAGTGCAGGTAATGATAATTTCTTTTTTGCTGGAAATCTTATTAAAGAAACCGGATTTTTTAAGTTTAAAAAGCCCCGCCACGGAAGCGGCTGAGGCCGGCTCGGCAAAAACACCTTCTTCGCGGGCAATATATTTATATGCGTAAATTATTTCTTTGTCGCTTACCGCATCAATTAAGCCCTGGGATTCCTCTTTTGCTGCAACTGCGCTTTCCCAGCTCGCGGGGTTACCGATTTTAATGGCGGTTGCTATTGTTTTTGGATTTTTTATAGGGTGGCCCTTGACTATCGGCGCTGAGCCTTGCGCCTGAAAACCCAGCATGCGCGGAAGATGCGTTATTTTTTTATAAGCATAATATTCCTTATATCCTTTCCAGTAAGCGGTGATATTTCCTGCGTTGCCAACCGGAAGAAGATGAAAATGCGGGGCACAGCCAAGCCAGTCGCATATCTCAAAAGAAGCAGTTTTTTGCCCCTCTATACGGTATGGATTTATGGAATTTACCAATTCAACATGATGCTTTGAAGAAATTTCCCTGACTATTCTTAAAGCATCGTCAAAATTTCCTTTTACCGCAACTACTTTAGCATTATGAATAAGAGCCTGCGCTAATTTGCCAAGCGCAATTGCGCCCTCGGGTATCACAACTATACATTTTAAATTCGCGCGTGCGGCATAAGCAGCAGCGGAAGCAGAAGTGTTTCCTGTTGAGGCGCATATAACGGCGGTTGCGCCCCCTTCTTTTGCCTTTGAAATAGCAACAGTCATACCTCTGTCTTTGAATGAGCCTGTAGGATTAAGCCCCTCATATTTTAAATAAACTTTAAAATTTTTCCCCAAAAGGCGTGAGATTTTAGGCGAATATACCAGCGGAGTGTTACCTTCAAGTATAGTAACAATCGGGGTGTCTTTGGTAATCGGCAGGAAATCCTTGTAGTGTAAAATTAAACCCTGATAAGCCATTAAAAATCCTCTATCCGTATTATCTGGGATGGGCTTTTTATTACGGAAAGCTTGTCAATTTTTAAAAGAGCCTTTTGCATGTCTGACTCTTTTGCTGCATGCGTAATCATTATAACCGGGACAAATTTCCTGCGCAGCTTTTCTTTTTGCGTAACAGAAGCTATACTAATGTGCTGCGAGGCGAGAATTTTTGAAACTTTTGCTAATACTCCGGGTTCATCGTGGGCCATAAATCTCATATAATAACGCGACCGGACGCTTTTTATATTTTTAAGGCTTATATTTTCTTTTTTTCGTTCTGAAATTTTGCTGCCTGAGGATACGCTTACGATATCGGAGATAACGGCTGAAGAGGTAGCAAGCCCGCCGGCGCCTCTGCCATAAAAAAGCAAATCTCCGGCCGGCTGGGTATCAAGATATACTGCGTTATAAGAAGACGAAACTTCAGACAAAGGATGGCCTATAGGGACCAGGGTTGGATGAACCCTTAAGTCAAGGAATTTTCCCTGCCGCTTTGCTATAGCCAGAAGTTTTATTCTGTAATTTAACTCTTCTGCATAAATAATATCAAGCATATCTATTTTGGAAATACCTTCTGCATACACCCGTTCTACAGAAGGCCACACTCCAAAACAAAGATAGCTTAAAATACATAATTTATTAAGCGTATCCATTCCTGATATGTCAAAATGCGCCTTTTTCTCCGCAAAACCTTTTTTCTGTGCCCGGCGCAGAGCCGAAGAAAAATCAATTTTCTCCTGGCCCATTTTGTAAAGTATATAATTGGTTGTGCCGTTTAAAATGCCGTATATCTTTTTTATTTCGCAGGAAACCAGCCCCTCTGAAATACTCTTTATAAGAGGTATTGCTCCGCAGACGGAAGCTTCAAACCCTATGGTTTTACCCTTTCGGCGTGCCAAAGAAAAAAGTTCGCGCCCGTGCTTGGCTAAGAGAGCCTTGTTTGCGGTAACTATATTTTTCTTTTTGTTAAGCGCTTCTTTAATAAAACTAAAAGCCGGCTCAATGCCGCCGATTAATTCTACTATCGTATCTATCTGCGGGTCATTTATAATTTTGGACACATCGGTAGTAAAGGGGGTGCCATACTTAGCGGCAATTTTTCCCTTACCTTTTCGTAAATCGCAGGCGAGCCTCACCTCTATCTTCAAAGAAGTGCGGCGGCTGACAAGCGAAGAGTATTCGGCTAACGATTTAAGCGTAGCTGAACCAACATTACCTAAACCTATTATTCCTATTTTTTTGACCATTTTTCCAACAACTCTTTTATGTAAATTCCCAATTCCTCAAAAAATTCCTGCGGTAAATCAGTAAACCTTAACCTTGTTTCATATATGAGGCCTTTCACTACTTCCTTGGAATCAACAACTTCTCCGGTAATTTCTATCTTTTGCTCAACGAAAGGAAACCTAATTGTCATAGCAAGCTGGGTACCGTTTTCAAATTTCTTATTTGTAGTAATAAGAAGCCCACCCTGACTTATATTTTTGGTCTGACTAAGATCATATGTGCCTGGCTGCTGTTTCACCCTGTAACTTACTACAAAATTAGCATTTGCTCTGGGATATTTTCTTTTTTCTGTTCCTGAATATTTTTCCATACGCTTACCTCCTTAAATGAGCAGACGACTTATGGAGCTACTGCTAATCCCGTTTAGAAATCTTTGATTTGTAAATGGGGCGAACATAAGTCGTAGCCAAAAGGGCGTCTGCGAATTAAACCCCGCCCTTTTAGCGAAATTATAAGTATTTTATTTTCTCCCGCCAAAAAGGCGGGTTCAAATTCAGTCTAACATTTTTCTCGTATCGTCACGCTTGGAAAAATCTTGTCTTTATTTGATCGGGGGAGTGGGATTTTCAGTCGAAGACTGATCCGCCTCTATAGTTTGAATTCCGGTGGCGGAGAACCCACTATCCACTAACTAAAAATCGGGGGAGAGAGATTTGAACTCTCGGCCCCTTGCACCCCATGCAAGTGCGCTAATCCGGACTGCGCTACCCCCCGACGGGGAAAAACGTATATATTTCGCCTTTTTTCGCCCTAAAAGCAGGTTTACCGCTTAAACCAAGACTCAACATAACAATTGCCATGAGCCTAAATCGTTGATTTTTATTTATTATACTAGGCTTTTTAGGGCTGTAAAGTAAGATTTAAATGCAAAAATTGGCTATATTAAATTTGATGATTCAGGTTGTCAGCGGTTCGGAGAGTCTTGTTCATTCATAAATATCTTCTGGTCTTGGCCGCCATAAAGGTCTTCTTCGCTGGGCGCGGATTCATCTTGAAACTCTGAGCTTTCTTCAGGGGAAATAGAACCTTCTTCATTTTCTTTTTTTTCTTCTTCCGTCGGCGCTGTAGTTTTCTTTATTTTCGTAGCTGAATTTTCGCCTTTTTTGGTTATATTTTCTATATTCGTATTTTTGGGCGCTGTTTTTTCAGTTGAATTTTCCTCGGATGTTTTGTTGTCTTCTTTAACCTGAGGAAAGCATGGAGAAAGCATAAACGAAACAACCAGGAATACTACAAAAAAAATGAAACCTTCCATAATTCCTCGAGGGCAATCCCAAGGTTTAAGCTTAGCGGATGCTAAGCGGCCTGCCGTAGCTCGCATAAGGCGAGGCGGGCGCCCATATATATCCGCAGTGCTTCCGGCTATGTTTTTTGAGCACTTTAATTTGAACATAAAGCGAAATCCCTGTATTGCCGGAAAGCGCGAATGTATAAAAATATTTTCCATGTTATTCTTGCTCCTTGCATCAGGCACTCTGCAAACATCTTATGCATATAGCTATAGACGAATTATTTTTGTTGATTTTATCGGTGGATATTTTTAAAATTGAAGCAAGCTGCGCATAGGCGGTAAGCGAAAAAGTTAATAATTTATTCTTATCTTCTTCCGGACCTTTACATATCTCACAATGCATAATTACTCCTCGTTAAGTTGGGTTATTCGGTATTTTCTCTTATAAAAGAATAATATAATAACACGATAAGAATAATAAATAAACAGCCGATGCGTATCAAAAGAGGGTCAAAGGAACCCCCGTTTTTTATAATTAATGGCGCTATATAATTTTCAATTTTTGTGGCTGATAACAATATCAGTGCGACAACAAAACAAAAAGAAAGTGCTTTCTTTGTTTTCCATAATTTCGTTAATATGAATAGAATTACGAGTAAAAATAACCAAAAAACTGGGTTGGTAACAGAAAAATCAAAACGCAGCAATTGATGAAAATATACCAGGAATTTTCTCTCAAAGACTTGCCAGTCAATATTAAAATTACTCATACCGGCGGCTTAATTGTATTTTAGCACGTTTTTCCGTAATAAAAAATCTATCAAATGATACAAAAATAGCCCCGATACAATACCGGGGCTATCAATAATCAGTTACTTATTTTTCCTGCATTACAGAAATAACTTTTTGGCTGACGCCTTCTGTTTTTAGATAATTAATACCTTCTTCTGAAAGGTTAAATTTGGAATTTGTGGCGTGAATTTCTTTGATAATCTCATCATCTTTTACGCCTTTCTTGCTCATATCTGCTATCTGCTGCATGGAAAGCTGTCCGGCTTGAACTGTTTGCTGTACAACTTGCGGCTGCTGGGCGCTAGCCTGAGGCGCTTGAGTTTGTGTTTCTGCTTGGGGCTTATTAATCTGACTTCCGATTAAAGCACCTGTAAGCGCGCCCGCGGCAATGCCTATGCCGGCGCCTGCGCCTGCGTTGCCGCTTTGATGGCCGATAATTCCTCCTGCAGCTCCTCCGACAAGACCGCCTATTACAGAACCCTCAACCACGCGGGTTTTTGTGTTTTCACAACCCGAAGCGAGCATAAGAAAAAAACCGCATAAGACAACGATTGTTTTTTTCATTTCTACTACCCTCCTTTTTTGCATAAACTGCCCTTAATTGCTTTTATTCCGCTTTAAGCGGACGGCTCATCAAATCTTTCACAGCCTGGGCCGGTGCTTTATCCTTGTAAAGCATATAGTAAATTTCTTTTGTTATGGGCATATCTATATTATATTTTCTGCTTAAATTATAAACTGATTTTACCGTTGTAACTCCTTCTGCAACCATCTTCATGTTTTTTAGTATATCATTAATTTTTTCGCCTTTACCTATTTTTTCACCAACAAAACGATTTCTTGAAAAGTAAGAAAAACATGTAGTACAAAGGTCGCCTATCCCGCTTATACCCAAAAAGGCTTCTTTGTTTATCTTAAAAGTTTTTGCAAAACGCATCATTTCTTTAAGTCCTCTGCAAATTAGCGCCGACTTTGTATTTGTGCCGAAACCCAGCCCGTCAGATATTCCGCAAGCAATAGCTATTACATTTTTTAAAGCGCCGGCGGTTTCTATACCTGCCACGTCCCTGTGGGTGTATAACCTTAAATTGGTTTCTTTAAATAACTCCTGTATTTTTCTTGCGTTAGCAGGAGAATGCGACGCAACAGTTGCGACAGTCGGAATATTTTTTGCTACTTCTTTCGCTATTGTAGGCCCGGACAAAACTGCAATTTGCCTGGAATTAATGTTTAATTCCTGTTTTATAATTTCACTTGGCCGCTTGAGGCTTTTAATCTCAATGCCTTTCATTACGCTTAGAAAAATCTTATTTTTAAGTTTAATTTTGACGCCGCTTATTTTTCTTAAAATGGCACGTAAGTGCTCAACTGGAATCGCAATTATGACAATGCGGTTAGATAGCGCTGCTTTCAAATCAGAGGTGACAGCGACATTGAAAGGTATTTTTACCGAGGGAAGGAAATCCTTGTTTTCTTGATTATTTATTATCTTTTTAACTTCCGAAGCAAAAGGAGACCATAACGTTATTTCAAAGTTGCTTTTTTTGGCAAGAATTATTGCGAGAGTAGTTCCCCAGCTTCCTGCGCCAAGTATAGATATTTTTTCTTTCATAAACACAAATTTCCACTAATTTGTAACGAATTACCACGAATCATTCGCGGAAATTCGTCTTTGATTCGTGGGCATTCGTAACTAAAAAGCGGGCGATCGGGATCGAACCGACATATCCAGCTTGGAAGGCTAGTGTTCTGCCATTGAACTACGCCCGCGTTACTTCAGCTATCCGTCATCAGCCTTCAGTTTTCAGCATCTGATAGCTGATACCTGAAAGCTGATAGCTATAAACATGGGCAGGGGAGGATTTGAACCTCCGAAGTGCAAGCACAACAGATTTACAGTCTGTCCCTTTTGGCCACTCAGGAACCTGCCCGTTACAAAATTCAAATATCAAAAATCAAAATCCAAAATTAAATACAAAAATTTAAAATATTTTAATTTTAATTTGTAATTTTGATTTTTTAACTTTTAAAAGCCCAGGAAAGGAATCGAACCTTCGACCTGAGGTTTACAAAACCCCTGCTCTACCAGCTGAGCTACCTGGGCAATATTTGTTACTTATTGCCAAGCTTCTTTATCGCCTTTGGCAAATATTCTATTATGTCAGAAGCAATTAAACAGGTTTCAGTTTTTTCTTTCGCAGCTAAATCTCCGGATAAGCCATGTATGTATGCACCAAGCCTCGCTGCGCCAAATACATCCAAACCCTGCGCCATTAAGCCGGCGATAATGCCAGTTAATACATCTCCGCATCCGGCAGTCGCCATGCCAGGGTTACCTGTATCGTTTTCAAATAACGCTTTGCCGTCACTAATAAGAGTGCGATTGCCCTTGAGAACGAGAGTTAGATTATACTTAAAAGCGAATTCCTTGACAAGCTCTTTTCTTTTTGCTTTTATTTCATCAATTGACAGTTTAGTTAAGCGTGAAAATTCAACCATGTGCGGGGTTAAAACTATATTTTTTGATTTCCTTTCCTTCAATACATTTAAATCGGTTGAAAGCGCATTTAAACCATCTGCGTCTATTACCATGGGCTTATCGATTTCTTTGATTACCTTTAAAAGCAGGCTTCTCGCAGACGGAGTGTGATATGCGCCTCCTCCTAATGCGATAACATCTATCCTTTCCAGCAGCTTTAAAATCTCTCCGAATGCTTGCAGCGAAAGATATCCTCTGTCTTCTTTTAAGGCAAGCACAGTTGCCTCTGTAACTTTTACTGCCAGAACATTGCTTAATGACTCAGGCACCCCAACCCTTACGAGCCCTGCGCCGATACGTAAAGCACTATTAGCGCATAATGCAACTGCTCCGGTTAAGCCGGGAGAGCCGCCCAGAACAAAAACATAACCGTAATCTCCCTTATGGGTGTCGGGCTTACGCTTAAGCAACTGTTTTGGTAACTTCATATTTATGTAAATTATTTTTTCTGTGCAACCGCACATGCCACAGCATAATCTTCAATATGGCTTATTGAAAGTAAAATTTCTACATTAAGCTTTTTTTTGAATTCACAATAAGGGGCGCCGTTTTTACGGTTAAGTATAATTATTTCGTTTAACGCAAGCGGATATTCTTTTGAAATTGCCTTGATTATTGCTTCTTTTGCAGCAAATCTCGCTGCCAGGCGCTGATAATACATTTTCCCGCCAGATATGTTTTTAAGTTCCTTGCTATCAAAAACGCGTTTAAGAAAATCCTTGCCCAATTTTTCAATAGCGCTTTGCATCTTGCCTACTTTAACTATGTCTATTCCTATGCCCATTACCATTTTAATTTTTAGTTATGAATTACTGACCATTAATCAACCGCTACCTCAATCATTTCTTCAACTGCCGCAACCAATCCCACAAATACCGACCGGCATATTATGGAATGACCTATATTGAGTTCTCCTATTTCTTTTATCTTAGCTATATCTTTTACGTTTTCATAATCAAGCCCGTGGCCTGCGGCAACAAAAAAATTCAATGATTTGGCAAATTTGGCAGCATGCGTTATTTTCAACAATTCCCGCTTTGCTTCTTTGGTTGATTTGGCTTCGGAGTATTTTCCGGTATTAAACTCAACCAGGTCTGCACCTATTTTTTTTGCTTTTTCAATCTGCCTTTTGTTTGGGTCTATAAAAAGGCTTACGGTAATGCCTCCTTGTTTTAATCTTTTGACTGCGAGCTCTACTTTTTTATAATTATTCCGGCCAGTAAGATCAATTCCCCCTTCAGTGGTAAGCTCTCGCCTTCGCTCCGGAACAAGCGTTGATTGTTCCGGCTTAATATTTAAAGCAAAATCAACTATATCTTTGTTTACTGACATTTCCATATTAAATGGGACTTTTATTGCTTTTTTAATAAATAGGATGTCTCTTTCTTTTATGTGGCGCCGGTCTTCCCTTAAATGCGCAACGATAGAACTGCACCCAGCGTATTCAGAAAGTAATGCGCCGACAACAGGGTCGGGATACAAGGTTCCTCTTGCCTCTCTTAAAGTAGCTATATGGTCAATATTTACGCCTAATTTCATTTTTTTTCACAAATGGCCACGAATTAGGGGGCGAATTTCCACGAATAAAATCGTTTCACATTCGTAGCAATTTGTCCTTCGACTCGTTTCACTCGCTCAGGACGACCCTGAGCGTAGTCGAACAGGCCGTGTTAAATTCGTGGATATTCGTGTATTAAATTTTAACGCCTTTTGTTATCTCGTTGCTTACATAAAACCAGACAATTATGGCAAGAATTAACGAGACGACTTTTAGCCAGAAATTGTAAGTTATCAGTTCTTTTATGTTGATTTTTCTTAATTTAAAAAATTTCATACTATAGCCTCATTTGCTTAATTGCCCTTTTAGAATCGTAAGAAGATCCTGCGGTGTTAAATTACCGGTTAATTGCCCATTTATGGCCAGCGACACATAACTATTTTCTTCTGAAACTATTATGACCAGGGCATCGCTATGCTCTGAAAGGCCTATTCCTGAACGATGCCGCATGCCTAAAGTTTTTTCCAAATTCAAGCTTTCACTGTGCGGGAAAAGGCAGCTGGCTGCAACTATTTTGGCGCCGTCAATAATCAGGCCTCCGTCATGCAGTGGAGCCATCGGATGAAATATGTTTTGCAGCAATTCAGAGGTAAGATCGGCATTAATTAAAACTCCGCTTTCTATGTAATCATTAAGGCCTATATCTCTCTTTATGGCAATGAGCGCACCGATTTTTTTCCTTGCGAGGATAGTAACGGCTGAAACGATTTCTCTTAATATTTTCTCTATTTCTTCTTTGCCGAGGCCTTTATAAAAAATATGGCGCTGGCCTAGCTTTATAAGGGCTTCGCGCAATTCCGGCTGAAATATTACTACTATAATTATTAAGTAGAAAGCAAAAAAATTAGTAAGCAGCCAGCTTAAAACGGTAAGGCCTAATTTTTGAAAAACAAAATAAGAAGCTATTAATACTATAACACCTCTTATAAGATATGCGCCTTTTGTGCCCTGAAGCGAAACAACTATTCTGTAGATGACCACCCAAAGTATAATAATTTCAAGAATAGTTTTTGGGTTAAGAAATCTTAAAAACATAATTTAGTTACCGATTATACTGGCGGCAATTGTAAGTGCCTCTTTATTTTGCTTAACATCATGAACTCTGAAAATATTGGCTCCCCGCAAAGCAGCGACAACTCCCGATGCAATTGTTCCGGTAAGACGGCCGGAAGCTTCTTTTTTGATGATTTTTCCTATAAAAGACTTTCTGGATAAACCTATAAAAATAGGCAGGCCGAAAATTTTAAACTTGTAAAGTTCGTTTATAATTTTAAGATTGTCCCGGGCAGTTTTGCCGAAACCTATTCCGGGGTCTATCATAATTTGCTGCGGGTTTATTTTTGCCTTATTTAGCACCGAAATTCTTTCTTTAAAGAAATCCGTAATTTCTTCCGTAACTTTCTGATATTTCGGATTTATCTGCATAGTTTGGGGATTTTCCTTCATATGCATAAGAATAATTCCAAGTTTATGTTTCTTTATCAAGTTTACAATACCGGGAGATTTACGTAAAGCAGTAATATCGTTTATTATATCCGCCCCTTCGCCGACTGCAACCTTTGCAACATTTAACTTATAGGTATCTACAGAAATTAAAATATCTTTGAATCTCTTTCTTGCTGCGGGAAGAACAGTTGCAATGCGCGCAATTTCATCTTTTTCTGGTATTGAATGTGAATACGGCCTTGACGATTCAGCGCCTATGTCAATCATTGCCGCGCCATCCTTAACCATCAGCTCTATTTTTTTTAACACCAAATCTTTAAGCTTATTGCCGTGCGCCTCATTAAGTAAACCATCCCCTGAAAAAGAGTCTGTTGTAAGATTGATTATACCGCAGAGAAGAGGCTCTTTTATTTTTATTGTTTTATCGCGCGCTCTCAAAACAAATTCCTGTTTAAACAAATTATCCAGGTACAAGGACAGGCTTCGCGAAATTTCATTGAGGCCAAACGGCTGATTTTCCAGTTTGCCGCATAATTTTTTAAGCTGCGCGATACTTCCAAATATTATGGTATCTGTCTTTTTATCCTTAACCAAAGCAATTCTCTCAACAGCGCTATCGCTTCCGAGAGAAAGTAAATGCTGTTTTATAATGTTTGCTCCCCAGGATTTAATGCCTTCTATCTTAAAAGCACTATATACGCATTTTGGGGAAAGTATATTTACGCCCTCTTTGCTTACGCCGACGGAAGACAATAAATTTTTTGCGGCTTTTTCGTTTTCTATGGTTAAAGGTGTGATTATCATCTACGGTTTTGGGGTTTGAAGGTAATTAAACTGAGGGCTCTTCTCTTCCACTGTCTGTCTTCGGCCTGAGGCCGGTTATTTTCTTTGCTTCTTCTCCATCAAGAACCTCTTTAACAAGCAAAGCATCGGACAATGCTTTCAGTTTATCTATATTTTGTGAAATATACGTTTTTGCTTTTGCATACGATTCATCTATAACTTTTTTTACTTCTTCATCTATTATTCGTGCTGTTTCTTCGCTATAGTTTTTTTCCTCAAGCAGGTCTCTACCCAAAAATACCGGGCCTTCGCGCCGGCCTAAAGTGACATTGCCGAGTTTTTCCGACATGCCGAACTTTGTAACCATGTGCCGCGCCATTTGAGTTGCTTTTTCAAGGTCATCCTGCGCGCCCGTTGTTATATCATGCAAGTTTATCTCTTCAGATGCCCTTCCGCCGAGCGCAAAAACAATACGCGCAAGTATTTCGTTTTTAAACCAGTGATGCTTATCTTCTATGGGGGGAGCAAAAGTGTATCCGCCGGCGAGCCCTCTTGGAATTATTGAAATTCTTTTTGGCGGGTCAAGCTCAGGTAGTAACAGCGATATAAGCGCGTGCCCTGCCTCATGAAGCGCTGTAATTTCTTTGTCTTTCATTGACATAATATGGCTTTTCTTTTCAGGGCCAATCATTAACCTTTCAATTGATTTTTCAAAATCAGCCTGCTCTACTGATTCTTTATTATGCCTAGCAGCCAAAAGCGCTGCTTCGTTGCAAAGATTTGCCAAATCCGCTCCGGAAAACCCGGGAGTTTGAGAGGCTATTGATTTTAAATCAATATTTGCTGCAAGCTTTACTTTTCTTGTATGCACTTTAAGCACTTCCTCTCTTCCTTTAATATCAGGAAGGCTTACAATTACATGCCTGTCAAACCTTCCCGGACGAAGAAGCGCTGAATCTAATACATCCGGCCTGTTTGTTGCTGCCATAATGATTATACCTTCTTCTGTCTGGAAACCATCCATCTCTGCCAAAAGCTGGTTTAGGGTCTGTTCTCTTTCATCGTGGCCACCGCCTATTCCTGCAAACCGCTGCCTGCCTACGGCATCTATTTCATCTATAAAAATAATACAACCCCTGCCTTGGAGCTTGGCAGCTTTTTTTGCCTGGTCAAACAAATCGCGCACGCGGGAAGCACCAACGCCAACAAACATTTCTACAAAATCAGAACCGCTTATGCTAAAAAATGGCACCTCTGCTTCGCCTGCAACCGCCTTGGCAAGAAGCGTTTTGCCGCATCCGGGGGGACCAACCAGTATAACTCCTTTTGGAATCCGCCCTCCTAAGCGCTGAAATCTTTTGGGGTCTTTCAGGTATTCTATAACTTCGGTTAATTCTTCTTTTGCTTCATCTATGCCGGCGACATCCTTAAAAGTAATACGGGTCGCTTTTTCTTTTTCTATAATTTGCGCGCGGCTTCTTCCAAAACTCCAGACGCGTGAGCCGAATTGGCTGCCTTTATAGGAAAAATACCAAAGAAATGCTATGAAAAGCGCCATAGGAATAAGAGAAAAAATCAGCTGGGTTATGAATGTGCGGGGCGGTTCTACTTCAAAGTTTTTTACATTCTTTCTTAAAATCGCAATAAGGTCTTTATCTTCCTCCGGCACGTAAACATAAAATTTACCTCCGCCGGCAGCTTCTGTATATTCTCCCTGAATCGTGTTTTCGGTTTTCTTGACTGATTTGATTTCCGGTTTAACGAGGTTATTTTCAACCTTGGAATAGAACTCCGCGTAATTTAACTTCTTAACTAAACCGCCCATCCCTGCGTTAAAGAGGTTGGTAATGTATATTATGCCTAGAAAAATCAGAATCCAGAAAAATCCCCCTCTTAGAAGATTAGGCCGCGGAGTTTGCTCTTTTTTCTTGTTTTCCATAGAAAGGTATTATACTTTATAAGATTATAAAATCAAGGTTTGTATAATAAGGCGTTTTTCCTCTTTGCGGATGGAAAGCGCTGGCAAATGAACCACACTCCCGGAAGGCCTGTTTTCAATTAAATCATTTATTTCATCAAGGTGCCGAAGCTCAAGCCTGCGGGTGTCTCCTTTTAATTCTTCAATCGCTATTCTTATTACATTGTTAAGTATTGCGGGATGATTTTTCTTAAGCCCTTCCAAATCAAGCTTTACTTCCCTCTTGCTTTCTCCTCTTTTTAATTTTTCGTATTCCCTGCGCGAGAATGTATAGATAAAATCGTAGTCCAGCGAAACCGAAGAACTTAAATTGTATAGATTTTGCGCTATGCTTGGATTAATCTCGTAAAGTAAAGGCATAAGCTTAAGCCTTATGCGGTTACGAAGGAACTTATCTTCAAAATTGCTCTTATCCACGCAATAGGCTATATTTCTATTTTCCAGCCATTTAAGGATATCTTTTTTATGTAATTCTATAAGCGGCCTTATTATGGTGAGCCCCTTGAATTTTGATTTAGGCAAAAATGCCCTTAACCCTTTAAGGCCGGTTCCTCTTATAATACGCATAAGGACGGTCTCTACGAGGTCGTCTTTGTGGTGCGCGAGGGCGATTTTTTTTATTTTAAAGTGACGGCTCAGTTTCAGGAAAAAATCAAACCGTAAATTCCTTGCAGTCTGCTCAAGCGAATCTCCGTTAAAGAATTTATTCACGTCTTTCTTTTCGCTTACGAATTTTATTCCAAGGTCTTTGCATATATTTTTTACGAAATCCTCTTCGCTGTCGGCCTCCAGCCTAAGCGCGTGGTTAAAATGCGCGCATACAAGATGCAGTTTGTAATCTTTTGCGATATCGTTAAACTGGTGGAGCATAAAAATAGAATCCGGGCCGCCGGAAATTCCAAGTAATATCCGGTCTTTTCTCTCTACCAGCCTAAAACGCTTAATTGTATTTTTAAAAATTCCCGCTATCATTTTACTTCACAGATAACCACAGATAAAAATCACAGATTAGCGCAGATAAAACCATCTGTGGCCATCCGCTTATAAATCTGTGCTAATCTGTGTATAAATATTATACCACATCTGCTATAATTATATTTATGAATATCCTTGCGATTAACCCCTGGATATATGATTTCGCAGCCTATGATTTCTGGCTAAAGCCCTATGGTTTTTTAGTCATACTCAATTATCTTAAGGAAAACGGCGTAAACATAGATTATATAGACTGCCTTGATGTGAAAATAACCGAAGCTACATTTGGCAGAGGTAAATACCCGAATGAGGCAGTCGAAAAACCCGGAATATTCAAATCCATACCGCGTTATTTTAAAAGATACGGTATATCCCTGAAAGATTTTGAAGCGAAACTGCCGGATGAGAAATTTGACTATATACTAATAACGAGCTCAATGACATACTGGTATCCCGGCATAATTGAGGCAGTAAACATACTCAGGAAAAAATTCCCAGCCACAAAGATAATTCTGGGGGGCACTTACGCAACCTTATGCAATAATCATGCAAAAAATACAAGCGGCTGCGATTTGATATTCAGCAACGAGTATCTGGAAGATTTTTTTAAAGCCATAGGTATAAATTTTAATTATAACCGGCTTTACGAAAGCCTTCCTGCATATGAAGATTTTTATGCAAAGCTTGATTATGTAGTGTTCAGGACTTCGTGGGGATGCCCTTTTAATTGTAATTATTGCGCGATAAAGAAACTCTTTCCCGGATTTTTCAGGCTGCCGGAAGAAGAAGTATTAGGCTTTATAAAAAAATATTCGGCAAAAGGAATAAAAAATTTCGTGCTCTATGATGATGCTTTCTTTTATGAACCGGATTATGCAAAAAGTGTACTTAAAAAAATAGATGAACTTAAATTAAATATTAATTTTCACACGCCTAATGCCCTGCATTTAAGGTTTCTTGATAAAGAGCTGGCTTTGCTTTTAAAAAAAACCGGCTTTACCAATCCGCATTTTGGCCTTGAAACGCTTAATCCCTCTTTGCAGATGCTCTGGGGCGATAAAGTAAACAGGCGCGACCTCACAGAAGGTATCAATTTGCTTAAGGCTGCCGGTTTTAAAAACGGGGAATTCAGCGTTTATCTGCTGCTGGGTTTTCCCCGCCAGGATTTGGGTAACTTAAAAAAGGATGTTGAATTTCTGAATTCTCTGGGAGCGCGGGTTTCTTTGGCGGAGTTTTCTCCGGTGCCCGGGACAGCTTTATTTAAGGAGTATCCGAAAGAATTTGATGAGCCCTTGCTACAGAATAATTCCATCTTTGGTTTTCATGAATTAACCAAAGGCAGTAAAACTATTCAGGATTTCTGGGAAATAAAAAATTTTGTAAGAGAATTAAATAAAAAATTCCGGGAAGGCGGCTTACTTTAGATAAGCCCACTCTCTAAATTTTTCCTCTTCAAAAAAAAGTTTTATATTTCTGCTATCATATATCCAGACTTCATAACCTTCATTATTGCTTTGAATTTTATCCGGTAAACCGATTTTTTCACGAACTGTCTGCTTTAACTCACCGGGAGCAATAACGGTTGTATTATCAAGCGCATAAAAATTTTTCTTTTCTCCGCCGTCGCCGAATTTTCGTTTCATTCCAACTGTTAAGTAACCATGTGTTGCACCCACATAGTCGCCTGCACCGGCGCAGCTACAAAAGCAAAAAATGAGCATAAGTATTGTTAAGAAAAATCCGTATTTAATGGCCGGGTTATTCTGCATAGTTACAATTCAAGCTCCATACCTGTTTTTATTTCAACAAAATTTTCACCGAAAACCTCCCTGAATAACCTTGTGGCCTCATAACCGCTGCAATGGGAAGGAGCTACATTTATAACTCCCATTTTTTTTACTTCTTTTACCACATATTCCATTAACCGGCTGTCGGCCTCTATAAGATGGAATCCCCCCAGTAGAAGATTTATTCTTTCGCAGTTTAAAAGAAATTTTGCCCTGTTTATCAGCTCAATAAGGCTCATATGGCTGCAGGCAGAAATTATTGATATTCCTTTTTTTGTTTTTATTATGAGCGACTGCTCAAGAACAGGGCTTGCCTTATACAAAGTTTTAAAGGGCCCGGTTGAGTAAATATCTTTACTTATCTGGCTAAAGCCGGTTATTTCGGTAAAATTACCAGGATTTAATTTGTCTTTAAATTCCTGAAAAAAATCGGAACAGCCGTATATTTTCAAATCTTTTCTAAGCTTAAGCAATTCCCATAAACCCGAACGGTGGTTCCAGTGATTATGCGAAATCACTACTTTTTTTATTGCATCAAGGCCGATAGAAAATGCCTGCAGATTTTTTAGCAAATAATCAAATTTCTCTCCTGTATCAAAAAGCGTATCTTCCAATAAATAAGACAGGCCCCAGCCGCTTTCAAACCTGTCATCTATTCTTTCTTTGTCAAAAATTATCTTTAATTTCATTTAGCCCCTCTTGCCGAATATAGCTGTTCCAATTCTTACCATATTCGCTCCTTCTTCTATAGCTATTCTGTAACTATCGCTCATGCCCATTGAAAGAAATTTCCAATCGGCAAGTGTAAAAATTTTTTTCGCTTTTTCAAAAATTTGCCGTGTTTTTTCAAAATAAGGCCGCAAATCTTGCGGATTTTTCAGCAAAGGGCCCATAGTCATTAAGCCCATTGGTTTTATAGTTTTTAATTTTAATAACTCCTGCATAAAAGTGTTGAAATCTTCCGGTAAAATTCCGGCTTTTTGCCACTCAGCGGCGCAATTTATCTCAATCAGCACCGGCATAATTTTCTGTGTTTTTCTGCACTCTTTGTTTATTGCGGCCGCCAAATCCAGCGAATCAAGGCTTTCCATCATATCAAAAATTCTTACTGCGTCTTTAACTTTATTTCTTTGTAAATGCCCGATTAAATGCCACTGCGCTTTTTTGCCAATGGAAGCGTATTTCTCGTCTGCTTCTTTGACGTAATTTTCGCCGATTATTTTGGCACCGGCAGAAATCGCTTCTTGAATTTGCGCAACAGTCCTTGCTTTAGTAGCAACCACCAATTCTACATCCGCCGGGATTTCGTTTCTGATTTTTATAAAATTTTCCTTAATCATGCTGCCCTGTTACATACAAAATATTCTTTACGGTTATGCATCTTTCTTATTATAAAGCCCAAGCTTAGCATTCTTTTGATGTGCTTTGCTAAATTACCCTTACTTATACCTAAGAATTTTTCCAGGTCTTTCATTGTGGCAGGCCTTATGTTTAAATATTTTGCAACATCTTCCTGAATGCTCTTTGAAAATTTTTTCTGCGCCTCTTTGTAAAATGAAGACACAATTTCGCATTTCTTTCCGATTATTTTTTTTATTTTCTCAACCCTTTCATAATCCGGCAAAACCACCTTACTTCCGGAAGGCCTTACAGGCAAATTTAACTGCACCTTATCCGGATTAATTCTGGTTACGAGTTTTCTGAATTCTTCAGCTTCTTCAAGCGAATCATTAATACCGCCCAGAAGCATTATTTCAAGCCATATTTTCCCTTTAAATTCTTTTCTTAAAGCAATCAAGCCATTAATTATTTTTTGGAAAGTTATTTGCCTGTGCGGACGGTCAATACGGCAGAAACTTCTCTTTGTGGCGCTATCCAGTGAAGGTATTATTAAATCTGCCTTTTTAAATTCTTCTCTGACTTCTTTTTTATACAAAAGCGAAGAGTTAGTTATAACGCAAACAGGATATTTGTTGTTGGTTGTTTCTTTAATAACATCTATTATCTTATCAAGCCTTTTATGCAGCGTCGGCTCTCCTGAGCCCGATATTGATATGTAATCAATTCTTGGATTACTGTTTATTATTCTTGTAAGCTCTTTTTAAATTCAACTATGTCAACGTAGAAAAACCTTTTTGTGGTTTTTTTTGTAGTTTTACCCAGTTGGCAATATATACAATCAAAAGTGCAGAATTTTCTGGGCGTTAAACTAACACCCAAAGAAAATCCCAAACGCCTTGATGGAACGGGGCCGTAAAAATAATTCATATTGTATATTTACACCGCAGGCGCTGATAAAGCAAGACATTTTTATCTGTAGCCCTTAAAGAATACGTCATAATTAAAACAATTGTTGACGGCCGAATGCGTTTTTAATCAAATTTATTCGGTATCGCAATTAGAAAAATGTTTATTGGCTGTAACGGTTTACTCGCTGCAAAGGCTTGGCAGAAATCATTGAAATTTTACCTTGAATTCCTTAAGGGCGGATTTGAGATTATCCAGATTGCGCCGGTTGGTAAGCAGTGTATATTTTTCTGTATCAATAAAGAAAATATCCTCAACGCCTACGGCAAGGACATTTTTCTTTAAATTGTTAAGGTAAATGAGATTATTGTTTCCGTTATAAATAAAGACCTTGCCTTTTGTTACATTTCCGGATTTGTCTTTCGGTAATGATTCATATATAGCATACCAGGTGCCGAAATCTTTCCAAAAGAAAGTTGCCCTCACAAGCCTTGCGCTTTTAGTCTTTTCCATAATTACTTTATCAAAAGGAGAATCATCTATTTTTTTGTATAAAACGCGTAGCGCCTTAGCGTAAGCATCTTTGTTAAAAATGTTTATAAAGTCATCATAGAAATGGTAGAATTTTTTGTATTCCTTGTCTAAAACAGAAACTGAGGAGATAAACATTCCGCTATTGTAAAAAGAATTCCCTTTGCGTATAAGTTCTTCTGCTTCAAGACGGGTAGGTTTTTCAACAAATTTTTTTATTGAAAAAACATCTTTTTCTATCTCCCCTTCTACCTGGATATAACCAAAGTTAGGAGTAGGCGCATCAGGCTGTATGCCTAAAGTAGAAATCCATCCTTTTTTGGCAACGCAAATGGTTTTTTTAAGGGCATTGTAAAATGCTTTCTTTTCTTTAATAAGATGGTCAACCGGGGAAATAATAAGGATTTTATCTGAAGAAAACCTATGTTTGAGATGGCTAAGCGAAAGCATTATTGCGGCAGCTGTATTTTTGCTTTCAGGCTCAAAAAAAATATTCTCTCTTTTTATTAATTTGAGTTTAAGCAGCGCTTCTTTTTCACTTTCGTTTGCGATAAGGAAGATATTACCGGAAGTAGTTATCTCCAGGAAACGCTTTATGGTAAGCTCCAAAGGAGAAAAACCAAAGATATCAATAAAATTTTTGCTTTTGCACTCGCAAAGCGGCCAAAGCCTTAAGGAACGGCCTCCACAAAGTATCAAGACTATCGGTTTATCTTGCATTAACACCTCTCTATCGGCTGCTTAACTCAAGAGCTCTTTTGGAAAAATATCCTCCGGTATACCCATCTATAATAGCAGTTAATTCCTGTAATCTCAAGTCTTTTTGGGAAAGCTCTTCTCCGGCAAATGTGCCGCATGTTATGTCTTTTTTAAGCCTTAACCTCTCAAAATATACTCTGTTAATTTCGTCAAGTATATCAAGGCGCAGCTGCGTATTAAGCCTGCTTCTTGTGTCTATATCGTCCTCGTAGCTATTCCATACAAGGTCTCCCACGTTCCAGGAGAAAGATATGCCCCAATCTCTCGGTCCGATAAAATACTTATCCGAACCGCTGTCGTAATCTACTGTCTTATCGTAATCAAGGCTTATTGTGGGAAACAATGCCCTGAATTTTAAAGCATTTCTCCATTTCCTTATTTTATCGGGATGCGTTTCGTTGTAGCGCAAAGCGACTTGCTGGATTTCGTATATGGAAGGTTCTTTGGCAACAATTTCCTGCAAGGCTGTTTTATTGGAAGAAGGGCTGAAATATGCATTTTTAAATAAGCCCTGGCTTGTGGCTAAATAGATTTCTCCTTCACTTGAAAACTCTGTCCAGAAGATTTCATTAGAAGAAAGGCCCTCTGAAATTTTTTTGGAGCAAGTATTCTTTAAATCTATCCTGAAGAAACCTTTTGACGAGCCAAGGTATAAAGAATCTTTTTCTAAGGCTGTTTGAGCTATAGAATAAATAATAATATTGTTTATTCCATCTGCGTAAAATTTATTCCATGTTTTTCCTTCGTCTTTTGATAAAAATAATCCTTTATTGGTGCCAAGCCAGATTTTTTTGTTGTCAAAAACATCCATCTTGATAATGTTAGCAATTATTCCGCTTTCCTCTTCCCCTGTGTATTCTTTTTCTCTTATCACGAATAATCGTTCAAGACTATCCTTATCTTTCAGCAAATAGACTCCTTTATTTGTAGCCATATATAAACCATTCTCTGCCGGGGTAAGATAATAGACTGAAACACCGCTAAGCAAACCTCCAATTTTTTGCCATTTTAAAATATCTTCCGAAATAAAATACAAGCCTGAGGTTGTTCCCATATATAGTTCACCTTTATATTTTGCTATACTTAAAACCTGCTCTTCTTCCGAAGCTGAAAATAGCATTTCCTGCTTCTCTCCAATTCTATAAACATGGCGGGTTGCGGTAACATAGCAAATATCGGGGATATGGGAATCAAAAACAATATCGGTTAATTCTTCATCTTTAAACACGAGTATTTTTTCAAAATTTGTTCCGTGGTCTTTGCTTATAAAAATAGAATTACTGGAGCCTACATAAATTAGGTTTTCATCAAGAGGCGAGATCGCGATTTTTTTTATATGCGTATCTTCAATATTTTCAACATTTACAAAGATTGCAAAAGCGCTTGGAAGGGGCTGTGCCAAAAAGCAGAGCAGTAAATAGAAAATCGCTATCGCGGTGGGTGGTAAATTATTAAACCAGCCTAGAGCCTTTTTGTATTTACGCATACGCTCTACACTAATTGCCACGATTTTGCGATGAAATTACACGAATAAACCGCTTTCTTTTCATAATCATCCGCCTTTTATTCGTTCTAGTCGGTATACAATATATCCCTGATTTGACGATTTGTCAAATTTATTTTTATTTTATTTCAAATAAAAACCCCGCGACATTTTTCGCTGATTTGACACTGCTTTGTACTTATCACGATTTGTGATAATAGGCATGATTCAATCAACCTGATACGCAGAAAGCACGGTTTTACTTATGGTTTCGCGCACTTCCGGCGATAAAGGAAAAACATTATCATACCACTTGCCATTCTTGCCTTTATCTTGCGGCAAGCCGACAAACAATCCGTTTTTACCTTCAATAATTTTAAAACCCTTTACTACAAGCTGGCCAGAAATTGAAATATCACATATTGCTTTTATCGCTCCGCTTCCGTCAAACTTGTGAAGCCTTGCAACCTTAAACTCCAATTCCATAATAGGCACCTCCTTATTTAGAATAAAATTTGGAATAATTTTCTTCTCCTTTATCTAATAGACGTAATGCGGCAAAAAATTCTTTCAAAATTTTTTAATATTTTCGGTGCGAAAATTTATCCGGGATTAGTTAATTAAATGAAGGCTAAATAGGAAGAGTTAAGGCGGCTCTTTCTTACAAATCGTGCTTGGAAAATCTGTCTTTTAAGCGCTTGGATATCTCGTCATCGCTATCGTGGGAATGCTTACGCCAGGAATCAAGCACCATAATAAGCGTGCGTCCGCTTTCGCTTTCAAATGCCCAGCGGAATCCAAAAATAAGCGCGGCAGCCAAGAATTGCATAAAATACCTGTGGATAAAAAAAGAAAGGGCAAAAAATACAATTGTTGCCGCAAGAAATAAGTTCTTTTTTGACCTGCGTTTTCCGGCTAATTTTGCTGCCTGGATATTCTTATCGTCACTTACAAAATTTTTCACTTTTTCAATTAAATTCTTGGGTAAAGATGGTAAATCTTTTTCTTCTGCGTTTTTTGCTTCAATTACGAGGCTAAGAAGCGACAGGCAAGACCTGCATCCGCTGATATGGTCTTCTATAAGCAATAGTTCTTGCCCTGATATTTTATTTCCCAGGTAATCCAATAATGCTTCTTCTGACGGACAGTCGCTGCTTTTCTGTGTTTCATCTGCGCTAAGATGCATTTTTAAATATTTTTTTAGTGCATTTTCAATCTCTGACATCTTCTTCCCCTTTTAAATAGACGTAATAGCCAACGGTTTTCTTTCAAATTAAATGTTCTGCCCGTTTATTCCATATTTGCCCATTTCTTTTTTGATTTTTTCTTTAGTCCTGGCAATTATAGTGGAAATAGTATTAATGGACACAGCCAGAGTATCGGCGATTTCTTGATGTGTTTTTTCTTCTATAAGGTTTAAGGAAATAATAATTTTTTCCCTGTCAGACAGGGTGTTAATTATATTTTTCAAGATATTTACCATGTCTCTATCAGATAAATTCTGTTCGTTATTTTCGTTCAGCAATGTAACATCCACGGTAAAACGCTGTTTATTACGAAGTGTTTCCCGCATAAAATCAACAGCTTTGTTGGAAGCTACCATTACCAGCCAGCTGCAAATTAGTTTGATATCCTTTAGTTGCGCAAGTTTTCCTTCAAGAATAGAAAGAAATACTTCCTGAAAAATGTTTGAAACGTCGTCTTTGCTGAATGAAAAATTGCTTGCCGAAAGCCGTTTCCTTATCGCCCAATAAATCAACCTGCTGTAACGTTCAACAAATATATCCCAGCTTTCTTTTTCTTTATTAATACACCGCCGGATAAGCTCTGCGTCATTCATTTTTTATTATAAATCAAAACAAAATCCTGGCTCTCGCTAACTATACAATGGGCTGTTACGTTTAATGCGAAAACCTGTGATGATATCACAATCAAGGAATAACCTTGAATGCTTTTTCTATGGTTTGAATAATATTCGCTTCTTCGTTATAGGCAGGAAAAACAGAAAGGTTTTTTAGTTTCATTTAATAAGAGCGCAAAAATCAGTACTTTTACGGGATTGCTTTAAAGACAAAAATAAAACGTGCCGAGGGAGAGAATCGAACTCCCCACGCATGGATTTTCAGTCCATCGCTCTACCGACTGAGCTACCTCGGCACTCTAAAACCACCGCCGAAGCGAAGGCTTAATTCCGGTTTTCAATGTAGAGAATTATAACATAGGCTCTTATTTAGGCAAGAACATTCTAAGATTAAAGACATATAACAGTAAGTTCGCTAAAATATCGGAATATTAACGGTTTAAGGGGGTTACGTTAGCGGTTAATCTTAGTAGCCTCTGCCTCTTTGTGAGAAGCTTTGACTACATAATTGTGTATTCTTCTGCTATCGGCAGAATCTATTTTGAAAAATTTTAGCCCTACGGCAAAAGGATAATAAACATTGTCTCTGGTATCCTGCCATACCACTTTAGCTTTGGCAAAGATTGAATCCGTATAATCATCCAGCTTAAAATTTAAATCCAGATTCATACCCAACTCAAGCCTTTGCAAGGCAGAGATACACATACCTGCCTCCGAGATATCCTCGCTTCGCGAAGACATGCCTAAGTGGCTACCTGGAAACTTGAAACGTATAATTTCCGACTTGTTTAACCGCGGGTATCGCCTTCTTTCTATCATTAATTTTTAATTTACCATATTCATTTCTTATGTCAACTCATATCAGGAATAATTATCAGAAACAAAAATCTTTTTAAACCGGCGCATAACACTTAAACTATTTTTATACATTCGCGGCCGCGGCGGGAAAGCGGGAATTTAGTTTTATATTTAAATTAAAGTGCTCAAAGACCGCAGCCGGAAGCACTACGGATATATATAGGAGCCGCTTAAGTATTCGCCGGGCTTAATCCTCGGATTAGCCTCTAGGAGTTATTGAAGGCTTCATTTTTTAGTTTCTTGTTTTATGAATTGCATCCTATAGCCTTCCCTGAATTTTTTTATAGCTTCATCAATTTCAAACTTTGGTTTTTTCTTGAGTTTCATTGAAACCACATAAAAAGCATGTGTCACCGGTATAGATAAGTTCTTATTATCACTGTAGAACTCATCAACCATTAAGGCAATACTCTCAAAACCCGAACCAAAATAAACTTCCCTTGCCTTGTCTGCGTTAACTATTGCTGCGCCCTCATAAATACCCTGCAGCAAAACCTGCCGCATGGTTCTGCCTTCTATGTACCTGTTTAATAGTATCCAGTCATTGCCGTTATAAGCACTTTGAGCATAAACGTGTATATTTTGCGCGGCCGCCAGAATAATAAGGCTAAGTAAAATTTTTTTCATTGCTACCTCCTTTTTGCCTGCGCCTTAAAACAAAAAGCGGCTCATGCAAATGAGCCGCTTTTAAATACAATTTTCGCATATCCGCATCTTTGACAATAATACTACTTACGAGATTTTTTTCAACAAAAATGTGGATATCTGGCTAACAGAAATTTTTACATTTTATCTTTTTTGGCTTTATCGCCAGAAAGGCATTGTTTGCCGTCTCCAGAGAGCCATTCAACCGGTATCCAACCGGACATACCTTTATAAAATCCGCTCATAATTACAATATGCGCGCTGCCTTTGAAAACGTCTGCATCAAGCACTAGAACTTTGGTGCCTGGGATAATCCTTAACACATTAAAAGATGCAAGCATCTTTGTAAATGCATCTTTATCCTGCGTTCTATAAGCATAAATTAAATCATCAGCAGCAGCTTTAGTCAGAGCGACTCCAAGCCTTTCCCAAGAATAAGGCCCTAACACTTGCACTTCTCTGCCGACTAAAGAAGCATAATCGTAACCGGCAAAAGATAAAAAAGCATAAGAAAGAAATAAAAAAACCGTTAAAAAAATAAATTTTATTTTCATACTTACCTCCTAATGGGCCAAACATTCCGCATCAAAAGCGTTAAGATAAATTTGCTAAAGAATAAAAACGTTTATTATCTTAAAAGTTAATTTTCCTGGTAGGAAATTATCTGGCCATCTTTAATCTGCCAACTCATAAAATTCCAGGTTTTTTCGCTATCAGAAGGAAAAACATCAACTTGGCCGGTATATAAAGGAAAACTTAAGGCTAATTCTGCTGCCAAATCATGGGTTGCTTTTTGAATTTCATTGAAAGTATCGTATTTACCGTTTGTATCTATTCTTATTGAAATATAGCTATCGTTACACTCCCCTGTTATCCTGGAAAAATATTTGTCCCATTTTAAAGCTGCTGAATTCAAAAACTGGCTGATGTCGCGGTCGGAGGGGAGAAAATCTACAATTGCATTGCTTACGGGCTTATCACCTTCGGCGGCGAATGCACCACAACTTAACCCCAGCATCAAAATGCATATAACTATATTTTTCATATAATTATTTTAAAGCAAAGCAGCGAAAAAGGCAATATAATCTTTACCTGGAGTTTCCCCATTTTTGAAATCTTAGGCACGGATTCATGCGCCTGCCTGCCAGCAGACAGGGATGGTTACGGATTCATACGGAAAATTTATGGGTTCTTATCCGTCTCAATCCGCTATAATCCGTTTGCATCCGTCATTAGATTTTCTTTTTCCTTACCAACTGATTTACAAATAGTTACGTAAAGATACCCTTAAATTTCGGGGAATGTTCAGTAATCCTTACTTAAGAGGTTGAGTTTATGCTTACGTTCAGATTTTTCTATTTTCCAGAACCTTCGCAATCCTCGCCATTAATTCAGCTGCTTCTACCGGTTTTGTGATATAGTCTTCGTCATAAAGCTGGCAAGCTTTTTCTCTTAAAAAATCTTCGCCATGGGCTGTAAGCATAATAACAGGTATCGGTAAAGTTTTTGGGTGTGCCTTTAATATCTTCAAAGCTTCAATGCCATCCATGCGCGGCATGCTGATATCCATAAGAATTAAATCTGGTTTAAACTTATTTGCTTTTTTGACAGCTTCCTTGCCGTCATACGCAGTTACTACCTTGTATCCTCCTCTTACCTCAAGCATTACGGATGTAAGTTCTACGAAATCCTTCTCATCGTCAACCAGCAATATTGTCTTTTCATACATTGGTTTTCTCCTAATTTGATTCTACCACTTCTTAAAAATAAATACTACAGCCAGAATAATCATTAGAAAACCGCAAATATAATTCCATTTCAAATCTTCTTTTAAGTATACTACAGAAAAAATACAGAAAACAATAAGTGTTATAACTTCCTGAATAGTTTTAAGCTGCGCGGCGGAAAACTGATAATGGCCTATCCGGTTCGCAGGCACCTGGAAACAATATTCAACAAAGGCTATAAGCCAGCTGGCAAATATCGCAATCCACAAAGGCGAACTTTTGTATTTTAGATGCCCGTACCAGGCAAATGTCATAAAAATGTTTGAAACAAATAACAATGCAATTGTCTTCATTGAAAACCATATTAAAAAACGCTGACAGGAGCTTTGCTTCTGTCAGCGTTTTCTTTTATCTCTTAAAACTTTTTTATTCAACTGGTATCAAAATCTTTTTTCCGGCTTTAAGCTTGTTGGGATTTTTGATAACACCTTTATTAAGCTCATAAATGTATTTCCAGCGATGGCCCTTGCCTAATTCGTGTTCTGCTATTTTCCAAAGCGTGTCGCCTTTTTTTATCGTGTACTCCCTGGTTGAAACTTTAATTTCACTTTCAATCGGCTCCTCAACTTCTTCAACAAATTTCCCTTCTTCCAGTTTCGTTGCATCGGCAGGGACTCCTTCTCCATTGTAAGGAATCATAACCTCTTCTACTTCAGCAATCATGAACTGGGCATTTCTGTCTTTTTGCATACCCGGAAGATCTGTTACCGAGCTGACAGCATCAAGTTTTCCTCTGCTTATTATCTTAATGCGTTCTTCCGGTATGCCGTTTTCAATCATGAAATTTTTGACTGCATCCGCGCGGGTGCGTCCAAGTTTTAAATTGTAGTTTTCCGAACCGCGGGTATCACAGTTACCGGTTATCAGAATGTTTGTTTCCGGATTTTTGTTCAAAGTCTTTACAGCACTCTGCAGGATTAGCCTTGCATCATCCCTTAAACCGGCGCTGTCAAAATCAAAATAAACTTTTACATTTTTGATTATTTTCTTAATCAGAAGCGACGGCCTTTTTTCCTGTGGCTGGGGCGGGGGCAGCTCTTCTTCTTTATAATCAAAAATTACCTTGTAAACATAAATGTAACCCCTGTTTCCCCAGGGACTAGCATCTCCTTTAGTTGTAGGCCACCACCAGTAGCCGCCCTTTTCGTCTTTTATGGGTTCTGGTTTTGCATCGGTTGGCCACCAGCTAAACTTTTCCTGGAGACGTTTTAAATCTTCATTTTTTTTCTCTTCATTGGTGGCGGCAAAAACCGCGTTTATACAAATTGAAAAAAATAAAATTGACAAAAGGTAGGTAAAAATAGATTTTTTGTTCATAATCATTTTAAATGTTTCTGTAACGCCATCCATGTTTGCTTGCCGACGATTCCGTCTGATTTTAATCCGTTTGCTTTTTGAAATTCTTTGATTGCCTCTTTGGTTTTCCTGCCTATCTTACCGTCTATTGCGCCTGAATAAAAACCTCCGTTCTTTAACGCGGTTTGAATATTCTTTGGCGTAACTTTTGAAATGTCCACTTCCTGGGCATTTACTATTTCTTCTGAATCCGGCATTTTTATTTTAGATAATCTTTCTTCCAAATCCCTGACCTCTTCGTCTTTATCCTGCAATTGCTTCTCAAGGTCGGAAACCTTCGTACGAAGCTCTTCTACTTCACTGACGGCGGCGGTTTTCTTTGTTGTAGCGCACCCTGCCAGGGCTAAAATAATCACTAAAGATAATAGAATTCTTGGAAACATCAAATACCTCCTTGTGTTATAGGTTACGAATGCCTGCCTGCCGGCAGGCAGGTTACGTAGGTTACGGGTGTTACGAAGATTACTAGAGAAATAAGATTTTAGGCTATTAGGACAAATTCTAGTTTTGTATTACCGTCTTTATTGCAGCCTGCGTAACTCCCGTAACTTGCGTAACCTTTTAAATAAATTACTGAAGCCTGTCTGAAACCGGGGCTTCCTCAACTTTGGTCAAATAATTTTTAAGTTTTTCCCACGTTTTTGCGCCGACTTTGCCGTCAACGGTTAAACCGTTTTGTGATTGAAATTGCTCTATAGCTTTTTTTGTTTTGGGGCCTATTTTACCATCAACATTTCCCGTATATAATCCTGCGTTCTTTAATGCTTTCTGAATATCTTCTGAAGACGGCTTCTCCGGAACAGTTGTAGGTTGAATAGGCATCTGTGATGTTAAAGCGTCTTTCGCGGGTGCGGCTTGAGTTGGCTGCTGTAGCGTAGAAGGCTGCACTTCTAGCGCACTGCCGGCTTCAGGCATAACCATTTCTGATTCCATCTCAGCCTGAGGCTTTTCTGTTTTTTTAGCGCAGGAAATAGAAAACATCAATGCAAATACCATTAAAAATGCGATTTTTTTCATTTTTTTCTCCTCCTGGTTGTTGGACCAATTCCTCATAATATTTATATTACTTAACCATAATTGATTTTGCCGTGTTTTTTCCGGAAGCATCGGCTTCATAAACGACTTCAACTTTAGCTTTTGGTTTCAAATCAGAAACAGACAGGCTTGAATCCTCGCTTGTTATTGTAGTTTCATCATTTACAAGAAGTGTAACGTCGCCGAAACTTTGCCCGCCTTCACTGTCAGAAAGCTTGGCCACCAAAGTTGAATCCGGAACAGATACAGAAACTATTTCGCCTGAAGCTTCTTTAATAACCGGCTCGGTAGCATCCTGCGAAAACCCGGCAGGCAGGCTAACCAAAGCCCAAACTAACATACATAAAATAATTCTGTGTAATTTAACCATTCATTCACCTCCTCATGCCTTTCAGCAAAACCTTAGCAGAACCTCAAAATCACTCCAAAATTAAGGAGCTTTTGAAGTATTAAAATTATGTTTATATCCCGGAATTAGAAAATGTTCAACTGAATTAATCGGAGAAAATATTTGAAGTTTTCTTTGATTTATCGCAGTTTTTTTAATTTTCGCACAGTATGTTAATTTAGCTAAACTAAACAATTTTTTCATTTTTTTAAAAGCAAGATAAGCGGTTGTATAAATGAAAATTCTACAGAAAATTTATAGATTGTCAAGGTTTTTGGCATAGGTGCGATAAGCTATTTTTATGTCCGCAAGGGTGTCGCTTCCGAATTTCGCAAAAAAGCTTTCGGTTACAGCTATAGCGCTCATATTTTCGGCAATAATTGAACAAGCCGTAATTGCGCAGGTATCCGAGCGCTCAACTATTGCTTTTTCTTTTGCTTTAGTAACCACGTTTACCGAATTAAGCGGCTTTCGTAAGGTTGCAATGGGTTTCATGGCTATTCTTAAAATAATCGGCTCTCCGGTTGAAATTCCGCCTTCTATGCCGCCGGAATTATTTGTATCCCTATAGAAGCCTTTTGTTTTGGAATAATAAATTTCATCATGGGATAAGGAGCCGCGCGTAGCGGCATATTTAAAACCAAGGCCCACTTCAACTCCTTTAACCGCAGGTATGCTCATAAGATAATTCGCAAGTTGCGCGTCAAGCCGTCTGTCAAAATGCATAAAACTACCCAGGCCGCAAGGAGCTCCCTCTATCCAGATTTCCGCAACTCCCCCCAGGCTGTCATGTTCGGCTTCTGCTTTTTCTATTTCCTTAATCATTAATTTCTCTTTTTTGGGATCCAGGCAATTAAGCTGAGAATTTTTTATTTTCGTTTTGATATCCGAAACACTTTTAGGCCTTAAATCAGAAGTGATATTACCTACGCCAACTATAAAACTTGCTATGTTTATATCAAAGTTTAAAAGAAACTGCTTACAAACTGCGCCTGCGCACACTCTTGAAACCGTTTCCCGCGCAGAAGCTCTTTCAAGAATATTTCTGATATCAGCTTCGCCGTATTTGAGGGCTCCTGATAAATCAGCGTGAGCCGGCCTTGGTATAGAGAGAGGCGCAAGCTCATCTTTATTCTGGGAAAATATTTTTACATCTTTGTTCTTAACCAAAATTGCTATAGGGCTTCCCATAGTAATTTTATTTCGCAGGCCGGATACGATTTCTGCTTTATCATCTTCAATAGCCATCCTCTTGCCGCGGCCAAAGCCTGACATTCTTCTTTTTAATTCCTGATTTATAAAATCCCGTTCAATACGCACCCCCTTGGGAAAACCTTCTATGATTGTGCTTAAACATTCTCCGTGGGATTCTCCTGCAGTTAATATCCGCATTTTTACCTCCTAGATAATTAACACATAATTCCCGGTAACAACTGGTGTCTATTTTTTTAAAAACCGTTAATTGCAAATTTCATTATCTGGTTTCCCCAAAAAAATACCGCGACAGAAGCAAGCGACAAATAAGGCAAATAGGGTATAAGGTGCGTTTTCTTAAAAACCATTGCCAGCACAGAATAGGCAAGCGCAAAAAACGGGGCAAGGAAAAATACAATAACAACCGCTTTTATCCCAAGAAAAATTCCAACAACACCCATGAAATCAACATCGCCAAGGCCTAAAGATTCTTTTTCACCCTCTATTGATTCTTTTTTGCGTAACGCAAGGTATATGCTGACGAATATATCACCGAACAACTTAAAAAGGTAGGTAAAGCCTAAACCAAAAAGCAAGCCCTTAAAAGCCTGAAATATTGGAAAAAACCTAATGTCCAAAGGCATGCCTGCCCTTAAGGAAACAACAGTTGCTATTATGTTAAAGAGTAACCCGGCCGCGATTGCGACGAAACATAAATAAGCCGGTATAGCGTGGTAATCTATATCTATGAAAGACGCAACGACAAGAAAACAGAAAAAGAAAATATATTTTACCAAATTGAAAGAAAACCCAAAGTGGGCATAGAGGACAAGAAAAATTACAGCGGTGATAAGCTCTACCAGCGGATACCTAAAAGAAATCGGCGCGCGGCACTTGCGGCATTTTCCTCTTAATATAAAATAACTCACTATGGGTATGTTGTCATACCAGTGAATCATTTGTTCGCAATTTGGGCAAAAAGAACGCTGCTTAACTACCGACATATCTTTGGGAAGCCTGTAAATACAGACGTTCAAGAAACTGCCTATGCAACTGCCTAACATAAATAGGATTATTTTTTCTAACATATTTTGCCAATCTCCTTTTTTAACGCCTCTTGCATTTGGTAAACAGGGGCTTCTCTTTTAGTCCAGAACCGGAAAGCATAAACACCCTGATATAACAACATACCTAAACCGCCTGCAGCTTTAAGCCCCAGCGATTTTGCATCTTTTATTAATTGTGTTTGCCTGTTATAAACAGCGTCGTAAACGTATAAATCTTTATGAAGGATTTTTTTGTCAACAATAGAGGAATCACCTTCCTTCATGCCGACAGGCGAAGCATTGACCAGCAAAGCGCTTTTGTTTATTGTATCAGAAATTTGATTTTCTGTAATAAATTCCAATTTTTTTTCTAAATACGGGTAAGCGGTAAAGCAAGCGGAGAAATGCGACTTGGCCGCAGCAATTGCTTCTTTGCTTTTGTCATATATTGATATTTTTTCAACACCTGAATCTAATTCGCTTAAGGCTGCGATAACTGCTCTGCCTGCTCCTCCGCAACCGATAACCAGAGCATGGCAGCCAACGGGGCTAAACTGCAATTCCTCTTTTAAAGACGCCAAAAATCCCGGCGCGTCTGTATTTGTATAAACCAGGTTGCCGCCTTCTCTCCTGACGGTGTTTATTGCTCCGGATAACTCTGCATAAAAAGGTTTTTCGCTTTTTGAATTGGCGTATTTTCCTAATATTTCTTTTGCTTTAACTTTGTGCGGAATGGTTATATTAAAGCCGGCTATATCTGCGGCGCGAAAAATATTACCTTCTGTATCGCTAAATTCTTTCTCCGGCTTAAGCAGGAAATCTTCCAAATCCTGCGGTTTTATTTCAAACAGCCTGTACCGTGCATTTATTTTGAGCGCGCTAAAAGCTGCCGTGTGCATAGCCGGAGAAAAACTGTGCTTAACGGGAAAACCTATGAGCCCAAATATCAGGGATTTTGTTTCGGCCATTATGATTTAGGATTATAATCTTTCACAAATCAACCTTCAAATTCAACACCCACAACGCTCCAAAAATAATTCCAGTGCCCGGAATCTAAATATTTGAATTCCGGGAAACGGTAAAGAAGAAAACCTTCTATTTCTTCTTTGGTGCGGTATCTTTTTTTGCCATATTTACTCTTTTTATCGTAAATAGGGTCGTAAATAAACGACCAGAAATGCCTCCAGTCTGAATCGGTAAAATTGGCAAATACCTGCGGGATAAATTGGCGTAGATTTTCTTCTCTGTCTATGAAGGTGGTTTTTTTTCTTCTTGAAGGGGCGAGTTCCATTTTAAGATTGTCCGACCTTGCTTTTACAACCTGCGAGATTTCTGCGAAAAATTTCTTTATTTCGTATTGGAAGGGAAGTTTATCTGCGTTATTTTTGAGGATTACGGCAAGAACAACTATAATTACTACCGC
>Ga0265297_10000526_pt1 | contig 110901 bp, 100 predicted proteins | sample Munlanlwell13791_FD_192502 | JGI IMG/M metagenome (GOLD analysis project Ga0265297, IMG submission 192502) | Leachate microbial communities from a municipal landfill in Southern Ontario, Canada - Leachate well 137-91 | ecosystem: Engineered > Solid waste > Landfill > Unclassified | place...
TGATTGAACCGCTTTTGTTGCGTTTTTTTCGTATAAACATCCCCAATTTTACCAGCGGGACACCCAAAATTCAAGCAGCTCTCGTCGGAGTGGGTCTGAAATTTAACCCCTCCGCACAAGTCAGGAGCTGTGCAGGAAAATCTTTGATTCCGCCAAACTAGCCGGAAAGTTTCAGTTGGCGCGAGGACCGAGGCGAAAAAGCGCAAAATAATGCCGAACAAAATTATCCGCGTGTGCTCCACGGCGCGAAAGGATAATTTTGTGAAGGCGGCATAAGGCGGTTTTTTGCAAAATCCCCGCAATCCGGCTGAAACATTCAGGCAAATCTTATCCGGGAGCAAGTCTATTTGAAGGCCTTCAACTCAAGTTTGAATGTGTCCGAGGCGCCCGGCGCCAGCTCCGGCCTGCGCAGGCACAGCAGCGCGCTGCCCTGATAAGTGCGCTCCGCCCCGTTTTCGGAAAGCGAGACCGTCTCCAGCGGAAAAGACCACAGCTCCATCCCGGCGGCGCATTTTAGCGAGAGGTTCCCGCAAACCGGGTCGCGGAACTCCGCCTCCGTAACGGCCTCGCGCCGGCCTTTGGGGCAGATTTCCGCGGAGGAGAAGGCAAAGCACAGCTCCGCCCCGAAATGCAGTTTGCGCGGCGCATCCGCCAGATTGGTGATGCGGTAATCCGCGCTCCAGCTTCCGTCGGCGCAGTTGAGCCGTATAACTTTCCCCACCTCCACCGGCGAATGCGCGTCGCCCACCCATACCGCGCCTTTGCGCGACATGGTTACGGTTACAAAACCGTCCTCTTCCGCAACCTCCGCCTGATACTCCCCCAGCACGAAATCGCCCTGCTCGCCATAGGCGGCTTTGGCAAAACCGTCAAGCGCGGTTTCGGGATGTATGAAATGGTCCAGCAGGCACTGCCTTAAATGCCAGTCGTAGCAGAGCATGTCCGCCAGCTGGCGCTGGCGCGCCGCGTTTTTGCCGGAATGGGTTTTGACCGCGCGGTGGTAGGGCTCCGGCCTGCGGGAGAGGACGTTGCACCAGTTGGCCTCGCCCTCCTTCCAGTCCCACTGCCACAGCGCGCCGCCGCGCGCCGGCGAGAAATTCCAGTTCCCGCCGCGCGATTCCACGAAAAGCTGCTCTTTGCCGGCATTGTCCCAGTCCTGGCGGAAAATGCGCGGCGGGCCGCCGGTTTCCAGCGCTTTTTCGGCTTTTATCATGTTGCGGTAATTCTCGGCGCGGATATGCGGCAGGTAGAGCCCGCCGAAAACGCCGTGCCAGTAGCCGCAGTTGCACTGGCTCATCCACAGCCGGTCCAGCGCCTGCGCCTTGCCCGGCGCGTCCGACTCGTGAACGCGGCGGCTTACCCGCAGTGTTTTGCGGTACATCCGGTTGGATTCGGGATATTTTGACAGGAAATTGCGGAAATAGCCGCCGCGCAGGAAAGCCCTGTCTTTTTCCGGCATGGATTTGTAAAGCCGCTCCAGCTCGGCGGACGGGTCCGGCGGCAGCGCCCATTGCGAAAGCTCGTGATAGGAAGTGGTGGGCAGATACGCCGCGCCCAGCGGCGCGGACGAAGCCAGCCGTCCGGAAAATGTTTCCGTTTCCAGCCACTGGGAATTGTTCTCTATCAGCGAGAACATCCGGTCCAGCCAGCCCCTCTTGTAAACGAGGTCCCCTGTTCCGGGCCAGAGGCCGAATTTCTCGCCGTCGTCGGCCATGACGAAAGCGCAGTCCGTCCCGCGGTATTTTGAAAGGAATTCTATCGTCTTTTCCGGGTCCGCAAAAGGCATGAGGTATCTGAGCCGGCTGCTGATGGGGAAAACGCGCAGCGGCTTCCCCTGATATTCTGTGATGTAATAGCCGGAGAGTTTGTCCTCCCCTATCCCGGCGGAGAAAAAGTGTATGTCGTCCAGCACGGTGTATTCCACGCCGCAGTCATGCAGCTGCCCGGCAAGCTGGGGCTCCCACACGCGCTCGGCCAGCCAGACGCCTTTGGGGGCGATGCCGAAGCGGCGGCTTACATATTCGCTCATCTTGCCCACCTGGCCGCGCGCATCCGCGTCCGGCAGCAGCGCAAGCACCGGCTCGTAATACCCGCCGGAGAGAATCTCTATCTGCCCCGGCTGCGCCATTTCGCGCAGTTTGTCCAGATAGTCGGGATGGGCGGTTTCCAGCCAGTCGTAGAGTATGCCGGAAAAGTGCATGGAGGTTTTGATTTTCGGATGGCGGCGCAGCACGTCCACAAAGGGGAGGTACGCGCTCTGGTAGGCCTGCTCCAGCACGAAGCCGAAATTGCCCACCGGCTGGTGATTATGTATTCCGATGATGAGTTTGACCATATTTATATGAGGCTCAATCAGGAGCAATTATCCCATAAATGCGCCGCGCTGGACGAGTAGAAAACGGACGGACAGGCGCATGTGGCCGCGTCCACGCGGAAATCCTCGGTGGACGAGACCAGGTCCCATTCAAGCGGCGCGGTATTTGTAAATACCAGCGCAACCGGAGTAGCGCCGGTCTTGCAGGTGTAGCCGCTGGCCGGCGCGCCCGTTTCCAGCAGGGCCACGGCTTTTGCCAGGCCGGCCTGAATCGGCCCGGCGGCGAACAGGGATTTTTCTCCCTCACGGACGGCTGCGGCGGCCCTTATATGCGAATGGAACACCGCCAGCGCCCACAACGACGCCAGCACGAAAGTCATTGCCAGCACAAAGGCGCTGCCCCTGCGGTTCATCATGGCGCCACCCTGCTCCAGAAGACTTCCAAATTCACCACAGGGTTGGTGGAGGAGGCCACCCCCTGCGAGCGCAATTCATAGTTCGCGGTGAATTTGGAGTTGTCTATCACAGGCGAGCAGGAAAAAGAGCCCACCTGATTTGCCACCGTCATGGTGGTGGCTGAGATTTCCTCATAACGCAGCAACCGGCCCGTGGTGGCGCCCTCCTGAAGCTCCAAAGTGTATGTTATACTGTGCCCGCCGGAGGGGTTTATGACGAAATAGCCGCTTTCGTCATGGCTTTCCACATCCGTGGCCGCCTTCATATCGCGCGCCAGCCAGGCGCGCGCGGCCAGGCTTTCGCGCAGAGTGCGCGAGCGTTCCAGCATATACGCGGTCTGCTTGCGCGAGGTTATCCACGCGCTGCTGAAGCTGGACGCAAACACCATGAACAGCGCGCCGGCCACCAGCATTTCCAACGTGGTCATCCCTTTCATTGGCAGGGGTCCGTGCTGCCGGGAAGCGGGTCCAACGTTATGTGCACAGAGGCGGAGGAGGGGTATGTTTCCGCGGAAGTTATGGCGGCCCGGCATTTATCCGGCCTGGGATGCTGCGAAGAGTATATCACCGCCGTAACCGCCGTGTCATTGCTTTCCGGGACCAGCACCACCTGCTGGCTGGAACTTTCCACCCAATGCAATTGCTTCACGCCGTTGACGGTGATGACTCCAAGCCCCGCTATGGCGATGAATATCAGGGTGATGGCAACCTCCACCTCCACCAGCGTGAAGCCAGCCGCTCTCATTGAGGCTCGAATTCGCCTTTGCCGACACCGCAGACGGGGCAGACCCAGTCCTCCGGCAGTTTGGAAAAAGCCGTGCCGGGCGCTATATTATGCTCCGGGTCCCCCTCTGCGGGATCGTAAATGTATCCGCACACTTTGCAGACGTATTTTTCCATATGGCTCTCCTTTTCCGGCGCGGGGACATGCCATGTCGTGGCCGCGCGCGGCGTTTTTCCGCGCAGGACGCGCCGGTAGTAGTCGTATGTCAGCGGCCTGCCCTCTCCCAGCTTTTCGCCGGCAACCGCTTCGCCGGCGAAAAGCGTATGCGTCCCCAAATCCAGGGTATGGCTTACCCGGACCTCAAATACGGACAGCGCGTGTTCCGGCGCGAGCGGCGCGCCGGTAACACCGTCCCGGCATTTGGCCTGCGCGAACTTATCCGTGTCCCGGCAGGAACGGAAGCCGAACAGCCCGATATAGGACATGGGCGTGTCCTCTGCCAGAACGGAAACGGCGAACACCCCGCTTTTCGCTATAAGCCCGTGGGTGAAATTGCCCTTGTTGACGCAGGCGGCGACGCGCGGCGGCTCCGCCGTGGTCTGAAAAACCGTGTTTGTCAGCTGGCCGCCCCGCCTGCCTTCATGCGCGGAGGAGACTATATACAGCCCGTATGAAATATCGGCCAGCGCGGCCGGCAGCATGTCAGCCATAAACCCATTCTACAAAAACTTTGCTATCATATTACGTCAATGAAAAAGCACGTTTCCGCAATAGGCTGGGGGTTTGCCACCAAGGGCATCACATTCCTGCTGTTTTACGCGTTGCAGATTTTCCTGGTGAGAAAACTTCCGGTAAGCGTCTACGGGGTGTGGAGCCTGTTTTATTCGGCATTCATAGTGTCGCTTTTCATTTCGGAATGCGGAATCAACTCGTCCGCCCGCAAGTATATAGCCGAACACGCCGAAACCGGCTGCGCCGGAGCCGTCATGTCCGCCTCGTTCAGGCTGAGGCTGGCCGCCAGCGCGATATTCGGCGCGGCGATTGCTCTGGCCGCGCATCCGCTGGCCGCGCTGCTGGGCCATGAGGAACTGGCGCCGCTGTTCCGGGTGGCGGGCCCCATGCTGTTTCTGGCGGGAATTGTGGAATATTACAAGTCCGTGTTCATCGGCATGAGGCGGATTAACCTCAATTTCTGGCTTAACGCCGCGGAGCATGGCGCCAAGCTGGCGCTGGGCGCGGCAGCGGTGTATATGGCGGTGAAGCTCCCCCTGGGGCTGGCAGGCTCTTTCACCGCGGCTTTGGCCGTGGCCGCCACGGCGGGATTTTTCATGGAACGGGCGGTGGAACACCCCTCCGCGGACGGGCTGCCTCCCAAAATGGAAGGCCGGCTGATGCGCTATGCGCTGCCGCTTTTCATCTACAGCGCGCTTGTGACCGCCATGCTGGAGGCGGATACCCTCATTCTGGGCGCGCTGAAGGGCGCGGAGGCGGCGGGGCTCTACAACGCCGCCAAGCAGATAGTGGCCAAGGGGCCGCATATAGCCGTGGCCATCGGGATGGGGGTGATGCCGGCTTTCGCCCGGCTGGCCGCGCACAACCGGGACGAGATGCGGCGGCTGTTCAACCAGCTTATGCTGCTTAACACGGCGGTAATCGGCACGGTGGCGCTGGTAATTGCGCTTTTCGGCGATAAAATACTGCTTATTCTTTACGGCGCGAAATGCCTGCCCGCCGCGCCGGCTTTCAGAATGCTGTCGGTTTTCCTGCTGGCGGCGTCCTATGCGACATTCCTTGTGAATTTCCTTGAATATCAGGGCAAGGCGTGGCGGATAGCGTTCAACATAACCGTCGCCCTGGGCATAGACGCGGCCATGCTGGCGGTTCTTGCCCCGCGCCTGGGCGGGCTGGGCGCGGCTATGTCGCTGTCGGCGGGGTTTGCGGTTTTCGCCGCGCTGTGCTGGCGCGATGTAAAGAAATCGCTGGAGGCGTGAAAATGGCTGTCATAACGGAAGAGCACCTCAGGGAGCAGACGCTGAAGCTGGCGGCGCAGAAAATGCTGCTTGCCGCGCGCACCGCGCCCAAGGCCCGCGGGACAGACAACATAATATGCGCCGTGATTGACGGCCCCGACATCGCCCGCCTCGCGGACAAGATGGAGGAGCTGGGCCGCCGGCAGAACCGGCAGTTCATGCTGCGCGACGCCTCCAACATCCGCCGGCACGCCGGCGCCGTTGTGCTGATAGGCAGCAAAATCGCGCCGCTGGGCCTTGACTGCGGTTTTTGCGGCTGGCCCACCTGCGCGGAAAAGGAAACGCATCCCGCCGCGCCCTGCGCCTTCAACACCGGGGATCTGGGGATAGCGGTGGGTTCCGCCGCCTGCGCCGCAGCCGACTTCCGGGCCGACAACCGCATCATGCTAAGCGCGGGCCGCGCCGCCGCGGAGCTGGGGCTGCTGGGACCGGAGGCGAAAATAATATACGGCATTCCGCTGTCGGCAACCGGAAAAAACCCGTTTTTTGACAGGGCGTGATGCGCATTCTGGCTATACTGACCGCGCTCTGCGCCGCCGCTCTGGCGGCGGAGCAGGGCTTTGAACAACTGCTTGCCGGGGCGGACAAATCCGGCAATTACAAAATCAAGGCGGATTACTACAAACGCGCGCTGGAAAGCTGGAAGGACGGCAGGGATTCCAAGTCCCGCAAAGCCGTGGCGCACGAGCGGCTGGCAGTGTGCTATCTGGCCCTGGGCCGCGCCGGCGAGGCGCAGAACCAGATGAATTTCGCCCTCGCGCTGGATTCGGCCTCGGCGGGGGCGCATATAACCATGTCCCAGGTGCTGCTGATGCAGGGCAACTGCGCCGGCGCGCTGAAAGAGACCGACGCCGCCCTCGCGCTGGCGCCGTCGTCGCAGCGGGCGGCGCTGTATTTCCGACGCGGGGCCGTCAATTCCAACTGCGCCAGAAACGACCCCGCCGCGCTGGACGATCTGGCCTCCGCCGTCGCCGTGGCAAGGCAGACAGGGCAGAACGGGGCGGCGCGCAAAAGCCTCATCCGCAGCGGCGCGATAAAATGCCGCCGCGGCGACTTCGCGCAGGGCGAGGCGGACCTGGCCGGCGCGCGGCGCATTCCGCAATCCGGCCCGCGCGAGGATATGCTGGAACTGGGCAAATGCCGCCAGCGGCAGCGCAAAAACGACAAGGCGCTGGAGGACTATTCGGCTTTCATAGCCTCCGCCGGAAAAGCGCATCCCCGGCTGGCGGAAGCGCGCTGCCGCCGCGGCGAAATCCGGCTGGAAGCGGGCGACACCGCCCGCGCGCTTGACGATTTCTCCGCCGGGCTGCGCGCCGCCATCAAGGCGGAGGCCGCCCCCAAACCCCCGCTGGAGGACGCGGATTCGGCCTACGACATGGCGCTCTGCCACCGCCTCCGCGCGCGCATTTACGAGCGCCGGGGCGACAGGCTGTTCGCCCGCCAGGATTACGAGGAGGCGTGCAGGCTCGGCTCCGCGCGGGACTGCAAAAAGGCGGGGAAAAGATGAAGCTCCTGCTGCTTGCGGCCGCGCTGGCCTGCGCCGCCGAGACGCCGGTGAAAAATCTGGCGTCCGCGCCCGCTAAATATTATGATAAGCCTTTATGCGTGCGCGGCAGGGCCGCGGATGTGCGCCGCATTTCCGCGCCGGACGGCAGCTACGACGTTTTTACCATACGCTCCGGCGCGGCGGAAATAGAAGCCGTGGCCCCCAGCGCCGAAGCGGCAACAGGCGGCATAATCGCCTGCGGCGTGTTCAAGAGCGCGCTGCTGGTGGGCCCGCTCAGGCTTGATGATGTTCTTGTGGCCGGCAGCATAACAAAACTGGCGGAAACCGCCGCCGGCAAACCCGGCGCGAAACGGAAACATAAAAAGAGAGGACGCAAACCATGAAAATCAACTCGTTCAACGTACTGCCAGATTTGCCGGATAATTTACAGGGCCTCTCGGAGCTGTCGCGCAACATGTGGTTCGCGTGGAACTGGGAGGCGATAATGATGTTTGTCGCCATGGACGACGAGCTGTGGCACAAATCCCACCGCAACCCGAAATGGATGCTGGGCAACATGGACAGGAAGCGGTTTGAGGAGCTTTCCCGCGACGGCAAATTCCTGGAGCTGCTGGAAAAAACCCGCCGCGACTTCCAGGATTACATGACCCGCAAAACCTGGCACGACGAAAACCGCAAGCCGGAGGAAAACGGTTTCCTGGCCGCCTATTTCTCCATGGAGTTCGGCATAGGCGAGGGGCTGCCCATGTATTCGGGCGGCCTGGGCATGCTTTCCGGCGACCATCTTAAAAGCTCCAGCGACCTGGGGCTGCCGCTTGTGGGCGTGGGTTTGTTCTACCAGCGCGGCTATATCTCCCAGACGCTCAACCGCGACGGCTGGCAGGTGGAGCGTTTCCCCGAAAACGACTGGGCCAACATGCCGGTGGAAAAGGTGCGCTCCGCCTCAGGCGAGCCGCTTGCGGTAACCGTCCCGCTGGGCGAGGAAAGCGTCAAGGTGGGCGTCTGGCGCGTTCCGGTGGGCAGGACCTCGCTTTACCTGCTGGACACCAATCTGCCCGAAAACCCGCACCACCACCGCCTTATAACAGAACAGCTCTACGGCGGCGACCGCGCCAACCGCATCAAGCAGGAGATAGTGCTGGGACTTGGCGGCGTGCGCGCGCTGGAGGCCATGAATATAAAGCCCACCGTCTACCATATAAACGAGGGGCATTCCGCCTTCCTGCTTTTTGAGCGGATACGGCTGGCCATGCGCGCGCGCCACCTTTCTTTCGCGCAGGCGCGCGAGTTGGTGTGGGCAAGCTCGGTGTTCACCACGCACACCCCCGTCATCGCCGGCAACGAGCATTTCGAGCCGGACCTGGTGCGCCGCTTTCTGGAGCCGTACTCGCGCGAGCTGGGTATTTCGTGGGACGAGTTCCTCAATATAGGCAGGGAAAACCCGCATTCCCCCACCTTCTGCATGACAGTGGCGGCGCTGCGGCTGGCGGCGTATATCAACGGCGTGTCCAAGCTGCACGGCGAGGTGTCGCGCGCGATGTGGCGCGGCGTCTGGCCGGGGCTGCCCAAGAGCGAGCTGCCCATCACCGCCATCACAAACGGCGTCCACACCGCCTCCTGGATAAGCCACGAGCATCTTAAACTTTACGCCAGGCATCTGGGCGGCGGGCAGAACTGCTGCGTCTCCAACCCGTCCGACTGCTGCGACTGGAGCAAAACCGCCCAAATCCCGGACGAGGAATTCTGGCAGGCGCATGAAATCCGCAAGGAAAAGCTGGTGGCCGTGGTGCGCGCGCGCTACAAAAAGCAGCTCGCCCGGCAGGGCGCCGACGTAACCGTCCTGGAGCAGACGGACAAGCTGCTGGACCCCAAAGCGCTGACCATAGGGTTTGCGCGGAGATTTGCCACCTACAAGCGCGCCACGCTTATTTTCCGCGACCCGGACCGGCTGGCCGCGATACTCAACAATCCCGCCATGCCCGTGCAGCTTATTTTCGCCGGAAAGGCGCATCAGGCCGACACCCAGGGCAAGGAATTCGTCAAGCACATAGTGCGGCTGATGGCGGACAAGCGCTTTGCCGGAAAGCTGATTTTCGTGGAAGACTACAACATGAACGTGGCCCGCTATCTGGTGCAGGGCGTGGACGTCTGGCTCAACAATCCGGCGCGCCCGATGGAAGCCTCCGGCACCAGCGGCATGAAGGCGGCCATCAACGGGGCGCTGAGCCTGTCGGTGCTGGACGGCTGGTGGTGCGAGGCCAGCCGCCCCGACATAGGCTGGTCCATAGGCGGCGCCGAGCATTACAACGACGACGCCGAACGCGACAACGTGGAAGCCGAGGCCATCTGCAACCTGCTTGCCAAGGAAATCGCGCCGCTTTATTACGACCGCGCGGAAGGCGGCCTGCCGCGCAGATGGATAGCGATGATGAAACGCTCCGTGGCCGCCATAGTGCCGGTTTTCAACACGCACCGCATGGTGCGCGAGTATTACGAGCGGTTCTATGCCCCCGCCCACCGCTTCGGGAGCAGGCTCGCCTCCGACGGCACGGCCCCGGCGGTGTCGCAGTGGCGGGCGCGCGTGCGCGACAACTGGGGCAAGGTGCGCGTAACCGACGCCTCCCCGCTTCAGGACCACGAAATCAGGATGGACGGCAAATTCCGGCTGGCGGCTAAAGTCTGGCTGGGCGCGCTTTCCCCGGAGGATGTGTCGGTGGAGGTGTGCCTGGGCAGAATGGACCCCGACGGCGAGCTGGAGCCGCAGACCATCATCGCCATGAATCCCAAAGGCATGGAAGGCGACGCGCATTTATACGAGCTGGAGGCCGCCCCCGCCCGCGGCGGCAGGCAGGACTATGCGCTGCGCGTGGTTCCCAGAAACAGCAACATCCCGCACCCGTTCATGCCGCATTTCATACGGTGGGAGGAATAGCGCGCGCAGGGCGCGCCGCGCCCGTGCCGTGGAATTTGCTAGTATATTGCGAATCGGTTTCCCGGAGGGGTTTTATATATGAGCGGTCCCGCTGACATCAAATTCGGAACGGACGGCTGGCGCGGCATAATCGCGTGGGATTTCACTTTTGACAACGTGCGGAGGGCCGCGCAGGCCATAGCGGATTACGCCCGCGCCTCAAGCCCGGTGCCTCTTGAATCGCAGAACCTGATTGTGGTGGGATACGACAGGAGATTCCTGTCGGAGCAGTTCGCGCGGGAGATAGCGCGCGTCATAAGCGCCAACAAGCTGGGGGTAACGTTGCTGGACGCCCCGTCCCCCTCGCCGGAAATAAGCTTTCTGACGCTGAAGAAATTCTGGCTGGGCGTCATGGTTACGGCCAGCCACAACCCGTTCCATTACAACGGCATCAAGCTGAAAATAGCCGGCCATTCCGCGCCGGAGGCGCTTACAAAGGCGGTGGAGGCGCAGCTGGGCAAAATCGCGCCGCAGACGAAGGGGCACTCGCCGCTGCCGGAACGGTCTTTCAGGAATTTGTACGAGGCATCGCTTGCGGCGCGGGTGGACGGCAAGGCCGTGGCGCAGGGCCTCAAAGCCCCGGTGGTGATAGATTACATGCACGGCTCCGCCGCCGGGATAGTGGAGAACCTGGTAAAGACCAAAAAACTTATCGCCATACGCGCCGCGCACGACCCGATGTTTTCCAACACGCACCCGGAGCCTGTCGCCAAGCATCTGGGCGCGCTCTGCAAGGCGGTGGCCGACAACAAGGCGATAGCCGGCCTGGCTCTGGACGGCGACGGCGACCGCATAGGCATGGTGGACGAGGCCGGACGCTTTATCACCCCGCCGCAGATGATGGCGCTTTTCCTGTGGTATCTGGCCGAGGTGAAAAAATTAAAAGGGACTGTGGTGCAGTCCGTCTCGCAGGGGTTTCTCAGCAAGCGGATAGCCAGGGCCAACGGCCTGCCTTTAGAGGAAACGCCCGTCGGCTTCAAGTATCTGGCCGAGCGGCTGGAAAAAGGCGGCGTCCTGCTGGCAGGCGAGGAATCCGGCGGTTTCGCCTGGAAGGGCTGCCCGCCGGAGCGCGACGGCTCGCTGTGCGCGCTGCTGGCGCTGGAAATGCTGGTCAAAACCGGCAAAAAGCCCTCCGTCCTGCTGGGCGAACTGGAAAAGAAACACGGCAAATCCGTTTTTGAGCGGCGCGACCGCCGCATCCAGAAAATCGTGGCCGACAAGGCCGTTTTCGCCGAGAAGCTCAAAAAACGGCTGCCCAAAAAACTGCTGGGCAAAAGCATAGCCCAGGCGGAGACAACCGACGGCCTGAAAATAATACTGGAAAACGACTGGTGGGCGCTGTTGCGCCCCTCCGGCACGGAGCCGCTGATGCGCATTTACGCGGAAACCGATTCCCCCAAATCCACCGAAGAACTGATAGAGTACAGCGCCAAACTGGGAGCGGCGCATATCTGATGCTTACGCACCGGGAGCACGAAGCTTTCCAGGACCTGGCCGAAACCGGCCTGCTGGAAACTTTGCGCGCCCTGGCCAAGATGTCCAACCGGCAGTGGTGCATATTCCCCCAGCGCATGACGCTGCACCTGCTGGACGAGGCGCTTGGTATCTTCCCGGAAAACGAGCCTGCCCGCATCGGCTGCGACCTGCGGCTGGAAGGCGCGGTGGACGCGCATCTGCTTTTCCTGTTCCCGCAGGAAAGCGCGCTTACGCTGACCAAGTTTTTCACCTCCGGGCTGAGCATCCCCAACACGGCTGAAGTGCAGGCCATGGCGGTAACGGAAGTTTCCAATATCCTCTCCAACGCTTTCCTTAACGTACTGGCAAACACGCTCAAGGCCAGGTTCCTGGCGGCGGAGATATCGCCGGTGTCCGGCCCGCGCGGGGAATTGCTGGCCCGGATAAGCGGGAATATGGGGAAAGGACGCCTGCTGCGCACCCGGCTCAAAATGGAATCGGAATACCTGGCCATGTCCGCTGATTTCTGCATGCTGCTGGACGAGGAATCATTTTCCAGAATACTGGGGCTGATAGACGACTGCCCCGCATGCACCGTGCGCCGCCGGAGGATTTTTTAGGAGGATAAGCCATGAAAATACTGATTGTAGACGACTCGCCCATCCTGCGCAGCACCATACGCGCCGTGCTGGAGAGGGCCGGCCACCACATCACCGGCGAGGCCGGCAACGCGGATGAAGCCTTTGCCCTTTACCAGAAGGAAAGGCCGGAACTGGTGCTGCTGGACATATTGCTGCCCGGCGAATCCGGCCTGGACATCCTGCGCAAGCTGAAAATGACCGACAATACCGCCAACGTGCTTATCGTAACCGCGGTGAACCAGGAAGCGGTCAACGACGAGGCCAAGCAGCTCGGCGCGCGCGGAATTCTCTACAAGCCGTTCGACCCGTCCGAGCTTACTACGGCGATAACCGAAGTTTCAAAGTAACCCCCCTCCACGCGCGCATGATTCCGCCCTGCGGGCGGCGTCATGCGCGCGGTTTTGCAAAACGGAAACCTTCCCCCTCGCCCTCCAGCCCGAACACTGCCAGGCAGTTGTCAAAAGCCGCCCGCGCGGTTTCCTCCGGCGTCAACCCGATAATTCTGGCCAGCGCGCCGCATATTTCCGGCAGGTCCGCCGGCTCGCTGCGCTTGCCGCGCCTTGACTGCGGCGGCAGATACGGGCAGTCTGTTTCCAGAACCAGGCGGCCCGGCCCGGCGGCCCCCAGAATTCCGCGCAGCTCCGAATTTTTCGGATAGGTGAGAGTGCCGTTTACTCCCAGCAGAAACCCCATGTCCATAAGCCGGCGCGCATCCTGCGGCGAGCCGGAAAAGCAATGCGCTATCCCCGCGACTTTGCCTGCCGCGCGCGGCGAGGCTTCAAGCATGTCCAGCATGTCCGCATAGGCATTTGCAGAGGCGTCCGCGCCGTTGCGGCAATGCAGAACCAGCGGCAGCCCCAGCCGCCCGCCCAATTCCAGCATGCGCTCCAACACTTCCAGCTGCCGCGCGCGCGGCTGCTGGCTGCGCGCATAATCCAGCCCTATCTCCCCCAGCGCGCAGGCGCCCGGAAGCAGCCGCTCCAGCCGGGCCATGCTTTCATCCGAAACAGAGCCGCATTCATGCGGATGAAACCCCAGCGCGTGAAAGACAAACCCTCCGTGCCTTTCGGAAAACGCGGCGGCGGCATCCCATTCGCCGGGGCCGCAGGCGATTTCCACAACAAGGCGCACGCCGGCGGCGCGGGCGCGGGACAGCGCGTCCTCCCTGTCTTCGGAAAACGCCTCATTGCACAAATGGGCGTGGCTGTCGCAAATCATTAGAATTGCTCCTGATTATCAAGCGGCAATATCCGGGTTTTGCTGAACACGTCAACGGCGGTTTACCAGTTTGCCGGCAAGAGTGTCCGGGGTGAAGCCGAAGCGGCGCGTCATCCGCTTTCCCGTCATCCACACCTGCCATGCGCCGATTGCCGCCGCCAGCAGCCCTTCCCAGATTCTGCTTCCGTTGGCAAGCTCCATCAGCCCCGCCGCCGCCAGCGCGATGGAGGTGATGAACGCGCCTCTGGCCAGCAGTTCCGCCGCCAGCGCGTTTTTTACCAGTTCCGCAGCCAAAGACAGCGCGAACGGGGCCAAAGCCAGCACCAGCGTTTCCATCCACATCCCGGAGTGGCCTGGGGGCAGCGGCGGAGCCGGCCTGGGAATTTGCGGAGCCTTCTCCAGCGGCGCGCCGGCGGCCAGACCGTCCGTGGTAGCGGCAGGCTGAGGCGGTTTTTGCGCGGCGCCACGGGCCGCCGGGCGCGGCGGCTGCAGCCGTTCCGCCGGAATTGAAAACGAGCCGTCCGCCACGCGCAGCAGCGGAACCACAGTGCCGGGCGTTTCGCCCCTGCCTGCGGCGCGCCTGTCGGAGATTTTTGCCGGCTTTACCGGCCTGGCGTTTGCGGGGGGAGGGGCCTCCACCGCGTCCTCGGGGTTGAACGCCTTGCTTATCTGCGCGTCCTTTCCCGCCGCGGCGGCGTATTCAAGCGACAGGCTCGGCGCAAGAGGCGGAGCGGGGGGCGCGGAGAATTTGTTTTTTAGCCTTTCGTCCAGTCCGGGCCTGGGCTGCAGCAGCCAGCGCGAATGCGGGCTTAGAATCAGCAGCGCGGTCTGCCAGACGAAAAACAGCGCCACCGCTGCGCACACGGCGCCGGCGACGGCCCGGGGCGAACCCGCCGCCATCCTCGCCGCAGCCGCAAACGACGCGCCGCCGGGCAGCTCATGCCCGGTAACGGCGTGGAATATCCATGCGGCTGCCTCGCGCGGTCTCATTCCCCAGATGATAACAAATTGCAAAATGGTAAAATCGGCTTATGAGAAAACCCGTCTCCTCCGCCGCGCTGGATTTTTCCTATTCCCGCATGGGCATGTATCTTGAATGCCCCAGAAAATACGAGTTCCGATATATCCAGCGCCTGCCGGAAAAGCCGAAACCCTATTTCGCGCTGGGCCAGGGCGTGCATGACGCGCTGGAATACCTCTACGCCGTGCAGGCGCCGCCCTTCCCGTCCATGGAGGCGGTTTTGCAGCGCTTCCGCGACGAGTGGGAAAAAACCTCGCCGGAGGCCAAGGGATATTCCGCCCGCCAACTGCAGCAGGGAAAGCACAAGCAGGATTTTGACGACGGGCTTGTGATGCTGGGCGCGTATTACCGCAAGCACCGGGACGTCCTGCATATCCCGCTTGCCGTGGAGTTCAGGGCCAAGGTCGAGGTGGACGGCCTCAACGTTATAATGATAGCCGACCGTCTGGACTATCTGGGCAACGGCAAAATCGCCGTTGTGGACTACAAGACCGGCAAAAACGTGGAACGCGCGCCGGACCAGCTTTACATGTACCAGAAGCTGCTGGACATTTCGCCGGATTTCCAGAAGCTGGCCGCCGCCAAGACCGGCGAGGACGGGCCTTTTTCCGTCGGGAAAATGGTTTTCTGCCATGTGCCCTCGCTTGAGGAGGCGGCCTTTGACCGCGCAGGGGACCAGGAATTGGGCGCGGTGTGGAACAAGGCTCTGGACGTTGCCGCCAAAATCAGGGCGCGGGAATTTCTGCCCTCTCCCGGCGAGACCAAGTGCCGCTTCTGCGATTACCGCGAGCGTTGCCAGGCCGGCTCCGCGCAGACCGCGCCGGAGGAGGCCGCATTTTCGCTTCCCGCAAAGCCCGCCGGCGACATTCTGGGCGAGAAGATAGACAAATGCGGGCGCCTGCGCGAGGAGGCCGACGCTTTAGGCCGGGAAATCACCGCCCTGATGCGCGAGAAGGGGCTTAACCTCCATTTCGGCGCGAAATACAAGGCCGCGCTGGAAAAATCGCCCCGGCTGGAAATCCCGGACGAAAAAGCCATGCTTTCCGCCCTGCGCGAAACAGGGCTGCTCAACCGCGCGCTGCTGCCCACAAAAAAAGCGGTGGAAAACCTGCTTTCCGCGCCCGACCTCCCGCCGGACCAGCGCGCCCGGCTGGAAAGCTGCGTCAGACGCGGCGAAAATCTCAATCTCGGGCTGAACAAAATAAAGGACTAGCCTGAATGCTTCAGTTGGTTGCGAGGACCGAGGAGAAAAAGCGCGAAATAATGCCGAACAAAATTATCCGCGCGCGCCTCACTGCGCGAAAGGATAATTTTGTGAAGGCAGTATGAAGCGATTTTTAGCCGAATCCCGCAATCCAACTGAAACATTCAGGCTAGCACAGGCTGCCGGAGCAAAGCAGATGAAATACTATATTTCGCTTGACCAGGGCAGTTCCTCTTCCCGCGCGGTCGCGTTCGGCGTGGACGGGCGGCTGGCTTTCCAGTCCCGCAGGCCGCTGCGCTGCCGCCATGACGGCGCGATAGCCGAATATGACGCCGCCGAACTTGCCCGCGGCCAGCTTGACGCGCTGGACGAGCTGCTGGACCTGCTGCCGCCGGAGTCGGAAATAGCGGGGCTGGCAGTGGCCTCGCAACGTTCCACCGTGGTTTTATGGGACAGGAATACCGGCGCGCCGCTTTGCCCCGCGCCAAGCTGGCAGGACGGGCGCGCCGCCGCGCTGCTGGACGAAATCCCGCTGGACCACGGGCAAATCCGCGCCATTACCGGGCTTTACAAAACCCCCTATTACTCCGCGCCGAAAATACTATGGTGCCTGCGCAATTATCCCGCCGCGGCCAAAGCCGCGCGGGAGGGAACGCTGGCAATCGGCCCCGTGGCGTCGTATCTGGTCTGGCTGATGACGGGGGGGGAGGTGTTTGCGACGGACCCCACGCTTGCCCAGCGCACGCTTTTGTTTGACCTGCGCGCATGGAACTGGAGCGAAAAGCTGGCCGCCGTGTTTTCCGTGCCGCCGCAAAGCCTGCCGCAAATCCGCCCCAGCGCGGCGGATTACGGGGTTTTCCGGTCAAAGCGCGGCCCGATACGAATACTGGCCCTCGCCGGGGACCAGCAGGCCGCCATGGCCGGGGCGGGCGCGCTTTCCGCGGACACGGCGCTTGTCAATTACGGCACCGGCGCGTTTTTTCTGGCCCATGCGGACGGGCCCGCGCCGCAGGCGGCGGGGCTGCTGGAATCGGCGGGATGGGAGAGCGGGCGGCATTTGCTGGAAGGCACGGTGAACGCCGCCTCCTCGTCGCTGGACTGGCTGAACCGGCTGGGTATTGAATTTTCCGCGCGGGATGTGGACGAATTGTGCCGCCGCTCGGAAAATCCAGCGCTGATGCTATGCTCGCTTGGCGGGCTGGGCAGCCCGTACTGGGATTACAGCACCCCCGCCGCCATAACCAATCTGGGCGCGCGCACTGAAAAATGCGATATCGTGCGCGGCGCGGTGGAGGGCGTGGCGATTCTGACGGCGCAGGCCGCGCTGGCCGCGCGGCGCGCGGGCGCGAAGTTCGGGAAAATCATCGCCTCGGGCGGGTTCTCGCGCTCCGACTATCTGCTGGAATTCCAGAGCGGGCTTTTGCAGCTGCCGGTGGAGCGCGCCGCGCAGGAGGAAACCACCGCCCTGGGCGCGGCCTGCCTGGCCGCGCGGGCGCAGGGAGAGGACGTCTCCGGCTGGTTTTCGCCGGGAAAAACATTCGTTCCGCCTTTTCCGCAGCAGCGCGCAGGGGAAATACTTTCCCGCTGGGAGTCGTTCTACCGCGCCGTCAGGGGATAACCCTGCCCGGAAACCGCGGTTGGCAGGCTGTCATATTTTTTCCCGTATCGGCAGGGCGAAGGAGAATATGCTGCCCTTGCCCGCCTCGCTTTCCATCCAGATTCCGCCGTTGTGCATTTCCACAAAACGTTTTACCAGAACCAGCCCCAGCCCCGTGCCTTCGTAGCTGCGGCTGTGGGAGCTGTCGGCCTGGGAGAAAGGCTTGAACAGCTTGCCCCTGTCCTCCTGCGAGATGCCGATGCCGGTGTCGGCCACGCTGACCAGAATATACTCCGCTCCGCCGTTAACCGCCTCCAGCTCGCGCGCCGGAACAGGCGCGGCGGCGCGCAGTTCCGCCACGGTCACGCGGCGCGCCTTCAACGTTACCGCGCCTCCGGCCGGGGTGAACTTGACGGCATTGCTCAGCAGGTTGAAAATTATCTGTTTGAACTTGCGCTCGTCCGCGACGATTTTCATGTCCGCGGGAAAAGCGGCCTCTCCCGTCAGCGACACCTGCGCCTGGACGGACTGCTCGCCCACCATGCCAAGCGTCGTGTCCAGAATTTCCTTCGGAGCGAACACGGAGGGCGACAGTTCCATCCGGCCCGCCTCCACCTTGGAAAGGTCCAGGATGTCGTTTATCAGATTCAGCAGATGCTTGCCGCTTTTGATGACGTATCCGGCGTACTCATGCTGTTTCTCGTTTAGCGCGCCCAGCATTTCACTTTCCATCATCGTGCCGGAGACTATGATGACGTTCAGCGGCGTTCTCAGTTCGTGGCTCATGTTGGCGAGAAAAGCGGACTTTGCGGCATTGGCGTTTTCCGCCAGCGCGCGGGCGTGTTCGGCGACCTGTTTCTGGTCATTCAGTTCCGCGGTGCGCCGGGCCACCGTCTGCTCCAGCGAATCAAGCAGCATCGCATTCTCGTAGGCCACGGATGCCTGGTTGACAAATATCTGAAAAATCTCCATCCGCTCGGAAGAGAAATAATCCGCGTTCCTGCTGCACAGCGACAGCACCGCCGCAACCTCGTTCCGGCAGAGTATGGGGAAATAGGCGCAGGATTTGTAACCGCTGGAGGCGGCGCAGCGCACAAGCGCGTCGCGCCCGGCGGCGGAGTCTATGCGGTTGAGAAAATGCGGTATTTTCTCCTTCACCGCGCGGGAAAGCAGGCTGTCGCCGCCCAGCCCCGGGATTTCTCTGTTGAGCATCTCCAGGCAGGCCGCCGGCGCGCCGGCGGCGGCGACCACGGATAAACCCCCGTTTTCGTCCCGCTGCGCCAGCCAGCAGGTGCCGGGCGCCTCCGCGTCCTGCGCCAGAAAATCGTCGCTGCCGCTGCTGCCGGCGGACAAAGACAGCGCCTTTTCGCACAATTCCTCAAAAAGTTTCCGGCGGCCCTTTATCCTGACGATAGAGTTGGAGGCCTTGTTGAGATACATCAGGTTTTCGGTGAAAACGCGCAACAGATTGTCCTTGCGCTTGCGCTCGGTTATATCCATAGCCGTGCCTATTATGCCCAGCAGGTTATGCTCCGCGTCGTAAACCGAGCTGGTGGACAGAAACACGTCAAACCGGGAGCCGTCGCGCCGGTTGGCAATTGTTTCGCCCTCCCATTTGCCGATGTCCGTCCGGGAAGCGGCTATCTCCGCCATAACCGGCTTGTTTTTGAATGCGTCCAGCACTTTCCTGCCCAGCAATTCGTCGGCATGATTTTCGTAGCCCCACATCATGAGGAAAGCCGGGTTGAGGTATACGATTTTCGTCTCCGTGTCAGTGAGTATCACCCCGGTCCGGGAGGATTGCATCGCGTTTTCCAGCGCCAGCAGCCGTTCCGCGGTCCGGTGTTCCCAGGAAACGTCCCGGAACACCAGTATGACGCCGGAAATTTCGCCCGCTTCGTCTTTTATGGGCGCGCCGCTGTCGGCTATGGAGCAGCGGGTTCCGTCGCGTCTTATCAGCGCGGTATGGTTGGCCGGTTCCGACACTTTCCCGTTGCGCAGCACCTTGTCAACAGGGCTTTCGCAGATCATGCCGGTCTTTTCGCTGACAATGCTAAAAACCTCCGGCAGCGGGCGGCCCAGGGCCTGCGCCTCGCTCCAGCCGGTAAGTTCCTCTGCCACCTTGTTCATCAGCTGGATTTTTCCAACGCGGTCCGTCGCAATGACGGCGTCGCCTATGCTGCGCAGGGTAACCTCAAGCCGCTTTCGTTCTTCGGAAAGCGCATCCTGCGCCTGCCTGCGCCCGGAGATTTCCGCAGCCAGTTCCTCGCGCGACACGGTTACGCTCTTTAGCTCGCGGCTCATCGCGTTGAACGCGGCGGCCAGCCTGCCCAGCTCATCCGGGGAACGCGCCGCGCCCCGGCTGCCCGCATTGCCGTCCGCAATCCCGGCTATGCCCCGAAGCAGCATTTGCACCGGCTTGCCAAGCAGGATGGACATCAACAGCGAAACAAGCGCGAACGCCGCCAGGCAGCCGCCGGCAGCCAGCAGCCACACCGTCCGGGCAAATCTGGCGCCGCGCTCCGAGACGTCCCTGTGCGAAAGAACCAGCGTCGCCCGGCCTATCACCCCGCTTTCGCCGTTGCCGCCCGAAGCCGTTCCCCCGCCGGAATCCTTTCCGGCTTTTTCAATTTTTACCGGGGCGGAGTATTCATTCTCGTCCGCGCCGCCCCTGCGCCCGCCGGAATACAGTATCCGCCCCGATTTGTCCGCCACCTCGCAGTAAACCACATTCTCCCGGCGCAGCATTTCCCTGCCGGCATGGCGCAGCATTTCGGTGTTGCCGGCCAGAACGGGATATTCGCTGCCCATGGCAAGCCAATTAAGCAGCAACCCGGCCTGATTGTCAAATTCATGGCGCAGCGCCGCCTTCTCGCAGCGCACGGTGTAGACCGCAAAAACCGCGCTCAACGCGGCCAGCAGCGACACGAAAAGCAGCGTGATCTTCCTTGAGATGCTCATTTGCAGGACGCCTCCGGCGCGCCCGCTTCCGTATGCGGCGCGGACAGGATGGAGATTTTCATAGCATAACGAGTTTACAATACTATCCAACAAGCGCGCGCATGGTTTTGGAAACGGGCTTTATTGCAAATGCCGGCGGGCGGCGTTCAACCCCGCCCGCGCCAGCGCATTATCCGGCGACAGGGACAGGGCTTTATTGAAATCCTCCAGAGCCTGCGCATGCCGCCCGCTTTTGCCGTATGCTATGCCGCGGTTGGCGTAGGCGTCCGCAAAGCCGGGAGCCTGCGCTATGGCGCGGCTGTAATCGTCAATAGCCTGATTGTAGCGGCCCAGCGCGGTGTAAACCGCGCCCCTGTCGTTGCAAACCGCCGGCTGTCCGGGTTTCAGTTCCAGCGACCGCGTGAAATCCCCCGCCGCCTCTTCAGCGCGGCCCGATGCCAGCAGCGCGCGCCCCCTGCGGCGGAAAATTTCGGCGCGGATGCCGCCGTCGCGCGCGAATTGCAGCGCGGCGGTGAAATCCTCCGCGGCGGCCTCCCGGTTGCCGGCGTCCAGATTTGCCGCGCCTCGGTTGGAGTATATGACCGAATAAAGCCGCGCGTCGCCGCTTTCCGCGCATGTCCGCGCGGCGTCGTTCCACAGCGACAGGCTGCTGTTCCAGGCTTTCACCCTGTCCGCCGACTGCCAGCCCAGCGCCAGCGCAGCCGCCGCGGCGCAGGCCAGGGCGGGTTTGCGCGCACAGCCGTAAAACCGCGCAAATGCCGCCCCCGCCATCAGGAATATCCCCGCCGCCGGGATGTAGGAATATCTGTCAGCCGGCGCCACGTGATAAAACGCCAGCGCGGGCGCAAGCGCAAGGCAGAAAAACGCGAAGCCGAAAGCATACAGCCGCTCTTTAAGCCTCAGCAGCAGCGCGCCAAAGGCTGCCAGCGCGGCAGTCGCCCCCGCGCCGGAGGCGGCCAGCGGGTAGACGGCGCAAAGCCCGGACGGCAACAGTATCTTTTTCAGGTAAAACAACGCGCCGGGGCCGAAAGCCGCCAGCATCCCCGCCGCCGAGGATGCCGCCGCCTGACGCGGCAGGAAAAATGAGCCGGTCCTGAAAGTCAGCGCGGTAACAGCGGCGGCGGCGATGAAATACGGCGTTTTTTCCGGCAGCCGCAGCCCGCGTTTCTCGTGCCAGTCCAGAAGCGGGAAAATAAATACCCCGCCCGCAATGGCCGGCTTGGACAGCAGCGCCGCCGCAAACAGCGCGGCTGATGCCGCAAGCCCCGTCCGGGTCCGTTTCAGATACAGCAGCAGCGAGCCGAAAAAGAAAGCCCCGCACAGCGGATCCTTCATGCCAGAAATCCACGCGACGGATTCCGCCCGCAGCGGATGAACCGCAAAAAGCAGCCCCGCAAACAGCGCGCCGTAAAAATCCAGCCCCAAAGCCAGCGCGAACCTGCGGAACAGGACGCAGCAAACCAGATGCAGCGCGATGCCCGCGCAATGAAAAGCCGACGGCGCGGGCCCCGCCGCCATGTAAATCAGCTTGTAAAGCGCAAGCGTCAGCGGATGATACAGCACAATGGCGCTTGCCGTTGACGCGGCGGAAAAAACCCCGCCCCATCCCGGATTTACTATGGAGGGGTTGCCGGTTACATAATCCGGGTCGTCCCAGTTGACAAAACCGCCGCCGGCGGCGGGCCAGAAAACCGCCAGCGCGGCCAGTATTATCAGCGCGTCCGCAAGCCATGCGCGGCGAAGAACAGCCGGCGCTAAATCCGGCGCGGGCGCGTCGGAAAACTTTTTCTTATTTTTGCCCATGCAGGTTCCCCAGCGCGGCACGCCGCCCCTCCAGCGCGTACGCATTGCCCGGCTCCAGCGAAAGGGCTTTGTCAAAATCCTCCAGCGCCCGCCTGTGTTCCCCGCTTCTGCCGCAGGCTATGCCCCGGTTTGCGTATGCCTGCGCAAAGCCGGGGGCCAGACGTATCGCCTCGCTGTCCCCGGCTATGGCGTCCTGAAACCGTCCCATCGCCGAATATATGGCGGCCCTGTTATGCCATGCCAGCGGCTGATTCGGATTTAATTCTATTGATTTGGAATAATCCGCCAGCGCAAGCTCCGGGCGGCCAAGCGAAAGCTCCGCGTCCGCGCGCAGCGAATACGGCTCCCAGCCGGAGGGGTCCAGCTCCGCCGCGCGGGAAAAATCGGAGGCGGCCCCGCCGTAACGGCCCAGCTTCATCCGCGCCCAGCCGCGCCAGCGCCAGCAGTAACCGTAGGCCGGGTCCAGCGCGAGGGCTTTGTCAAAATCCGCAATGGCGGCGGCGTAATTGCCTGCCGCGCAATAAAGCGAGGCCCGCTTGCCGTAGGAAAAAACATAATCCGGGTCTATCTCCGCCGCTGCGCTGAAATCCGCCAGGGCCTTGTCGAAAAAACCACCGGACTGGTAAACGGTGCCGCGCGTCAGATACCCCGGCACGAAACGCGGGTTCTTGGCTATCACATCGCTCCACATTGATTCCGCGCTTTGCCAGGTCCGCGCGCGGGCCAATGACAATACCGCAAACACCAGCGCCGCCGCGCCCGCCGCCGCGAACATCCCTTTTTTCCATTGCGGACGCAGTTTCAGCAGATTGTCCGCGCCGGCAATGGCGGCGCAGCCCAATCCCAGATACGGCAGATAGGCGTAATGGTCAAAAGCCACCGACGGCCCCGGCGGCAGCATGGACACAAGCGGCAAAATTGCCGCAAGGAAAAACGCCAGTCCGGCCAGCGCGCGCCTGTCCCGGCGGGCCGCGTAAATCAGCGCGCCTGCGGCCAGCACGGCGGCAAAAGGCGCGAGAACGAATTCAAGCGGCAACGGCGTCCCCGGCGCGGGATATATGGCGGAGAGTTTGACCGGCAGCGCAAACCGCAGCAGATAGCCGCACAGTGAATGCGCGGCGATGCAAAGCCCGCGCCACGGCCCGGACGCGGCCTGGCCGGCGGCAACAGCCAAAACCCGGTCCGCGCTGGTGGTAAACAGCGCCAGCCCGCCGAAAAACGCCGCCGCCGCGAAATGCGCCAGCTTGTCGCGTAGCGTTATTTTCCGAAACGCCGCCCAGTCCATAAGCATCAGCGCGATTGGCAGCGCCACCCCCTGCGGCTTTGCCAGCAGCCCGGTCGCGAATAAAACCGGCGACCATATGATGAACGCCCGCCCCCCGCCGCCGCGCCAGCGCAGATACGTGTAAATGGAAGCCAGAAAAAACAAACCGTGCAGTAATTCTTTTCGCTCGGAAATCCATGCCACGGATTCCACGTTCATCGGATGGACGCCGAAGAAAAGCGCCAGCCAGAACGCCCCCGCCAATCCCATCCCCAGTTCAATGCCGATAAACAGCACAAGGGCGCAGTTCGCCAGATGAAGCGCCAGATTGTCCGCGTGATAGAGCCAGGGCTTTAATCCCGCCAGCCGGTATTCAACCGCGAAGGAAAGCATTGTAAGCGGCTTGTATAACCCCCTGTGCAGCGAGGAGAACATCTCCCCGGCGGACTGCGGCGACAGCCGCGTTATCGCCGGATTGGAGACAACGTATGCGCCGTCATCCCAGTTGCGCATGAAATCCGCCTTCAGCGCGGGCGACATCGCAGCCGCCGCAAACGTAAGCACGACAATCAGCGCGCGGGCCTTGAGGTTTTTCATCGCTTTGCCCCCAGACTGGATTCCGCCATCCGCCTGCCCGCCAGCGCGGCGGGGTTGCCCGGCTCAAGCGACAAGGCTTTGTTGAAATCCTCCAATGCCTGCGCGTGTTTGCCGCCTCTGCCGTATGCGATGCCGCGGTTGACGTATGCCTGCGCGAAATCCGGCGCAACAGCCAATGCCGCACCGAAAGCCTGCGCCGCCGCGTCATAGCGATTCAATGCCAGATAGGCCACGCCCAGATGGTTTTGCGTCTGCGGATTTTGCGGCTCCAGCTTTACCGCTTTTTCAAAATCTTCCGCCGCCTTGTCATAGCGCATAAGCACGAAAAGATAGAGCTGCCCGCGCAAATCCCAGGCCATGGAAACGGGCTGTAATTCCGCCGCCTTGTTGAAATCCGCCATAGCCTCGCTGTAACGTTTCAGATTGCAGTACGCCAGCCCCCTGTTGAGATAGGCGTGGTACACGCTGGAATCCCCGGCGGCTATGGCTTTGGTGAAATCGGCGGCGGCAAGGTCGTGGCGGCCCATGGCGGCGTATGTCATGCCCCTGTTGTTATATAACCCCTCCGCCGCCTGATACGGGTTCAGTTCCAGCGCGGCGGTGAAATCGTTCTGCGCCGGCATGTATTCTTTCCTTTCCAGATATGTGTTTCCCCTGTTATAAAGAACATAGGGCAGGAATGTGGCGCGGAAAAGTTTGACGCTGCCGCTCCATACGGGTTTCTGGCGCAACGCGTCGCTCCACAGCGCGGGCGGGTCGCCCCATAGTTTCGCCCGGTCAAAGCACAGCCAGCCGCAGGCAAGAATCAGCGCGGCGGCGCAGACGGCGGCGGGAATTTTCGCTTTGGCATAAGCCTGCCCGAACAAAACTCCCGCCGCCAGGAAAACCCCCGCCGCCGCTATGTAAATGTAGCGGTCCGCCGGGAACACCTCGCCGAAAGGCAGCATTTGCGAAACCGCCAGCGCAAAAAATCCAAGCCCGAAGGCATAAGGCCGCAGAACTTGCAGCCTGAAAAAACAAAACGCCGCGCCGATAAAAGCGGCGGAAGGCAGATATTTCAGGAAAATATTGTCCGGCAGCCATACCAGCGGGTATATCGCCGACAATTTCGCCGGAAACAGCAGTTTTCCCAGATAAAACAGCAATCCGTGTCCGCAAAGCGCGAATCTGTCCGCAAGGCCCGCGCCGCCGCTGTGCGCCGCGCGCGAAATCAGCCCCCCGCCCGTCTTGAAAGTAAGCAGTATCGCCGCCGCGGCGGCCAGAAAAAACGGAAGTTTTTCCAGAAACATTTTCCGGTCCGGCGCGCGGCCCCTGTGCCAGTCCAGCAGCGGAAAAATGAAAGCTCCGCCCGCTATTGTCGGCTTTGAAAGCATTGCCGCCGCGTATAAAACCGCCGACGCCGCCAACCGCCCGCGCAGATACGCCAGCAGCGAAAACAGGAAAAAGAAACTGCACAGCAAATCCTTCCTGCCGGAAATCCACGACACGGATTCGGCATGCGCCGGATGGACGGCAAACAGCGCGGCGGCAAAAGCCGCCGCCGGAAACGCCAGCCCCAGTTCCAGCGCAAGCCAGTAAAACGCAATTCCGTTGATTATATGCAGCGCAACATTATCCGCGTGATACACCGCCGGTTTGAGCCCCGCCGCCATGTATTCCAGCCTGTAGGATAAAAATGTGAGCGGCTGGTACAGCACAAGCGAATTCGCCGCCGAAACCGGCGCGAACACCTTCCCCCACCCCGGAGCTACGACGGCAGGGTTGTTGTGCAGATAATCCGGGTCGTCCCAGTTGATGAACCCCGCGCGCAGCGCGGGCCAGAACGCCGCCAGCGTCAGCAGGGCAATCAGGGCAGAGGCAATAACATGTTTTGCCGCGCCGGGCCGGCGCAGGGCTGATGCGATGTTCATTTAGCCCCCGCGCGGGACAGGCTGTCCATGGCGACCTTTCTGCCGGCCTGCGCCAGCGCATTGCCCGGCTCAAGCGAGAGCGCTTTATTAAAATCCTCCAGCGCGGGCGCGTGCTTCCCGCTTCTGCCGTATGCTATGCCCCGGTTGGCATAAACTCGCGCCAAGGCAGGAGCCATGCGGACAGCTTCATTATAATCCTTAATGGCTTTTTCATATCTCAGTGTGGCTATATACGCATCCGCGCGCGCGATGTAAACAGCCGCATTACGCTCCATATCAAGAGCTCTGGTGAAATCGGCTATGGCCCTGTCATGGTAGCCCATGGCGGCGTAAGCCAACGCACGCCTGGGATAGACATAATTGTAATCAGGTTTTAGCTCAACCGCTTTGGTGAAATCCGCTTCCGCGCGGATGAAATAATTCAGCGCCATGTAAGCAGTCGCGCGGTTGCCGTAAAGCAGATACAGCACCTGCCCGGGAGGCGACAATTCCAGCGCGCGCGTGTAATCCGCCACCGCCTGCGCATATTGCCCGCGCGCATAATAGACCACGCCCCGGTTATTATAAGCCAGCGGCACTATCAGAGGATATTTTGCGATGGCATCGTTCCATATGGCAAGATTATCCGTCCACAGTCTGGCGCGCCCGGCGGCTGTCAAGCCCGCCGCGGCAATCACCGCGCAGGCGGCCGCAACCGGCAGAAAGACTTTCGGAACCAGTTTCGCCGGCGAGAACCAGCGCAGGGAACGCTCCATGTTATCAGGCGCGGAATAGGCCCCTCCGGCATATAAGTTCCCGCAGGAATGCCCCGCCCTCCATCGGCAAATATTGTCGCTTAAATGGGTCAGCCCCGCGCCTGCCATCAGGAAAACGCCCAGCGCTGGGATGTACAAATACCTGTCCGAAGGAGGCAGCGCCCCCATAAACGGCAGCACAGGCATCAGCGTCAGCAGAAATAACGATATCCCGAGACCGTATGCCCTTTTCTTGCGCCGGAACAGCCATATCACCGCCGCGCAAAGCGCCACCGGCAGAAAAATCGCCGCGGCACCGCGCGGTGGTGTCAGATAAGGATACAGCACCGACAATTTAATCGGCATTAGCAGCCGATGCAAAAAAGCCAGCGCTCCCGCGGCGGCAAGAGCCGCTTTTCCCATCGCCGCGGTGAAAGACTGTTCGGAAATGGTATTTTCCATAAAAAAACCGCCCGCGCGCAGCGACATCGCCAGAACTGCGGCAGCTGCGGCAAGATGCGGAACTTTTTCCGCGAAAATATTCGGCTTCCAGCCCCTGTGTTCATGCCAGTCTATCGCAAAAAGTGTGAAAACACCCATAAATATGGTTGGTTTTGAAAGCAGTGCAAGCGCGAACAGAACGGACGAGCCGATCAGCCAGCCGACATTGCGGCTTTTTAAATAGCGCATGTACATCAGCAGCATTCCCAGAAAGAACAGGCAGCACAGAACGTCTTTTCTGCCGCAGACGCCGGCTACGGATTCCACCCCTGCTGGATTGGCCGCAAAAAGCAACGCCGCAAACAGCGCGGAACCGCTGTTTGCGCACACCGCCAGCGCAAAATAATAAGCCAGCCAGCAATTTGCAATGTGCAGCATAATATTGGTCGTGTGAAATACCGCGGGATTCAAACCAGCCAGAGAATACTCAATTTTATAGGTTAACAATGTCAGTGGATGGTAGTAGCCCAGATGGGATTTTGTGAAAATGCTTCCCCAGTTCCGGTTTGGCAGCAACGGATTTGCGGTTACATACTGCTGGTCATCACCATTGATGAATCCGGCGTTGAAGACTGGCCAGAACGTCGCCACTGTCAGCCCGGCAATCAGGGCGGAGGCAATAACATGTTTTGCCGCGCCGGGCCGGCGCAGGGCTGATGCGATGCTCATTTGGCCCCCGCGCGGGACAGGCTGTCTATGGCGACCTTGCGGCCCGCCAGCGCAAGCGCATTGCCCGGCTCAAGCGAGAGCGCTTTATTAAAATCCTCCAGCGCGGGCGCGTGCTTCCCGCTTCTGCCGTATGCTATGCCCCGGTTGGCATAAGCCGCCGCAGAGCCGGGCGAAAGCCGCACAACCGCATTGTAATCGGACAAAGCCTCCGCGTAACGGTTCAATGCCGTGTATGCGGCGCCCCGGTTGGTGTATGCCTCCGGCTGATTCGGGTCCAGCGCAAGCGCGCGGCTGTAATCGGCGGCAGCATCCTCGTGGCGGCCCAGCGCCAGACACACGCCCGCCCGCCTGAAAAAACCTTCCGCGCGCAAAGGCTGCAACTCAATTATCCTGCCGAAATCGGACAATGCGGAATCGTATTGCCTCAGATTGTAATAGACAATGCCCCGGTTTATATACGCCTCGTTATAGCCCAGCCGTATCGCCTCGCTGTAATCGGCCAGGGCCGCCGCATAATCGCCGGACACGTTGCGGATATTGCCCATGTTGTTTACAATGCCCGCCCGGCCCTGATTGGGATTTAGTTGCAGCGCGGCGGAATAATCGTTCAATGCTTCGGGATATTTCTTCATGGCCAGATATGCGTTGCCCCTGTTCAGCAGGGCATTGGGCAGGAAAGCCAGTTTGTAATATTTCAGCGGCGCGCCGCCGGAGGGGGGCAGGTTCTTGGCCAGGACATCGTTCCACAAATCCAGCGGGCGGCCCCACAACGCGGCGCGCCGGGCGCAGAATTGGCCCAGCGTCAGGAACAAAACCGCAGCGCAGATGGCGGCGGCGATTTTCCGCTTTTCACAGGCCCGCCCGAACCAAATGCCGGCAATCAGGAAAATGCCCGCCGCGGGGATATAGGTGTACCTGTCCGCCGGAAATACCTCAAAAAACGGCAGCGCGGGAAGTATCGCCAGCGCAAAAAACGCAAGCCCGAAGGCATATTGCCGCTTTTCCGCGCGGAAAAGCCATGCCAGCAGCGCAATAAAAGCCGCCAGCGGCCAGTATGCGGCGAAAAACCCCTCCGGCGGCACCACAAGCGGATACAGCGCGGACAAATGAAGCGGAAAAAGCAGCTTTTTCAGATAGAACAGTATGCCCCAGCCGCACAGCGCGATTCTGCCGCCGGCATTGAAGCCCATATCGCCAACGGACTGCGGCGCGGCAAGCAGAAAGCCGCCTATCGCAAACGACAGCAGCGCAGCCGCCGCCGGAGCCAGAAAAAACGGGATTTTTTCCGCGATGATTTTGCCGCTCCAGCCGCGCCGCTGCCGCCAGTCCAGCAGCGGAAACACCAACGCCCCGGCGCCTATGGTGGGTTTTGCAAACACCGCAGCCGCGTATAACGCGGCGGAAGCCGCCAGCAGCCGCCAATTCAGCGATTTGAGATACCGCAGATAAACCAGCAGCGCGCCCAGAAAAAACGCGCAGCACAGCGGGTCCTTCATGCCGGAAATCCAGGCGACGGATTCGGCGCGCATGGGATGCAGCGCAAACAGCGCGGCGGCGAAAACCGCGCCCGCAAATTCCAGCCCCAAAGCCAGAGCAAGCCGGTAAAACAGCGCGCAGTTGAGCAGATGAAGCGAGATATTGGTTAAATGGAAAGCCGCCGGCTGCGGCCCGAAGGCGGAATATAAAACCTTGTAAACCAGAAATGCAAGCGGATGGTAAAACCCGCCGAAGGGCGAGGTGGAAAACACCGCTCCCCAGCCGCGACCGGTTACAGCGGGGTTGTTGGTGACATAGCCGGCATCGTCCCAGGTGAAAAACCCCGCGCCCGCCGCAGGCCAGTAAACCGCCGCAACCGCGGCCAGCGCGGCGGCGGCCAGAACAGGCCGGGCAATATCCGCCCGGAATCCCGGTTTGGCCGGGACAGGCGCGGCGGGCGGATTCCCTGACGAAGTCATAACCGGCGGCCCGCCCGCGCGGGCTATTTGGAGCAGGCCAGAATTCTGGGCAGGGTTACGCCGGTCTGCGCCTGGTATTTGCCTTTGCGGTCCTTGTAGGAGGTTTTGCAAACCTCGTCGGAGCCCAGGAACAGGAGCTGCGCTATCCCCTCGTTGGCGTAGATTTTGGCCGGCAGCGGGGTGGTGTTGGAAATCTCTATGGTGAGGTGGCCTTCCCACTCCGCTTCCAGCGGGGTGATGTTGACCACTATGCCGCAGCGCGCGTAGGTGCTTTTGCCCAGGCAGATTCCCAGCACGTCGCGGGGAATGCGGAAATACTCCACCGAGCGGCCCAGCGCGAAAGAGTTCGGCGGCACAACGCAGCACTGGCCTTTGTAATCCACGAAGGCCTTGGGGTCAAAATTTTTGGGGTCTATGACGGCCATGTAGACGTTGGTGAAAATTTTGAACTCGTCGGCTATCCGTATGTCGTAGCCGTAGGAGGACGGGCCGTAGGAGATTTTGCCCTCGCAATTGAGGTTCTCCTCGTACGGCTCTATCATTTTCCGCTCCAGCGACATTCTCTTTATCCATGAGTCCGATTTAATCATAACGCTCTCCTGATAGCGCCCAGCACGGCGAAGGCCTTCTCCGCCGGGTTGAGCCGGATTTTCCCCTCAAGCACGTTAAAACCGCGCCTGGAAATTTTATCCAGCAGCGCGCCGTAAATGCCGCCCATCACGGCGGCGGGCAGCATGGACGCCCTGTCTTGCGGGTCAAGCGCGGCTGCGGCAAGCGAGTAAAACTCCCGCGCGCGCGCGGCTTCCCGCTCCAGCGCGGCGGCCAGCCGTTCCCGCCGGGTCCCATTAAGAATATCATTTTCCGAAAGGCCGAATCCGCCCAAATCCTCAAGCGGGAGGTAAATGCGGTCCAGGCGGGCGTCCTCGGCGACGTCGCGGATGATGTTGGTGAGCTGCACGGCGTAACCCAGCAGCCGGGCGTATTCCCGCGCGCGTTCCGCGTGCCTGTAGCCGAAAATGCGCGCGCATAAAAGCCCCGGGGCCGAGGCGGCGCGGAACATGTACCATTCCAACTCCGCGAAGGTTTTGCAGCGGACGGGGCCGATGTCATGCTCCATGCCTTCTATAAGAAGCGCGAAATTCTCCTTTTCCAGCCCGAATTGCGTTACCGGCCCGGCAAGGCGTTTTGTTACGGGATGGGAGGGCGCGCCGGAATACAATCTGTCCAATTCCTGCCGCCAGAAATTTATGGATTCGCGCGGGTCGGAGGAGCCGGGCTCGTCCACGGCGTCGTCAACCGCGCGGCAGAAACCATACACCGCCGCCAGCGCCTCCCGCTTGCGCGGCGGCAGAAAAAAGAACGCCGGCGCGAAGCTGGAGGGGCGTTCGGGGCCGGCGTTTCCGTTCATCAGAATGTCGTGATGTTTTTGTTGTTGTCAAACGTGAAGCCTTTGGTGCCGCCCTTCCTGGTAAACACAAGCTGAAACTTGTTCGGCATGGTGGGATTGAACTTGACGGTATATGGCATGTTGGTTTTGTTGGGGTCTTCCATGCCCATGGAGGCCCAGCTGGTGGTGAACAGATGGGTGTTGGCATAATACTTGGTTTCAGCCATCCATATAGCCTCGGCGTGTTTTTTGCCGACGGCGAAGGCGGCTTTTTCAGGGTCCCTCATGCCGGAAATAACCACAGACGACAACACGGCGATGATAATGACCACAATTATCAGCTCCACCATGGAAAACCCCCCGCCGGACAGGCGCCGGCGGCGCGCCGGCGGGAGGGAAACGCGCGGCATTGTCATGATCCCGCGGCAAAGTGCATATGGCCGGTGACATTCCATCCGGTTATCACTATATCGGCGGGAATGCAGGCATCGCCGTCGCAGTAGACAACCTTGCTGAGGTCAGGGGGATTCTTGTGGGAATAGACATAAGACGAGCCGCTGCCGGTGAGCTGGTAAAAATCCGTCGCCTGCCAGAACTCGTCGTTATAATTGCATTTGGCATTGATCGAAATGGTGCTAGGCGTGGCCGTAACATCGTCCGCCAGAAGCCGCAGCGGGAAATAGGCCGCAGCCCCGATCAGCAGTCCCATCACAGCCAGTAATATCCTGTTTTTCATATGCCTCCTCCGCTTGACGTAAAGTGCATGTGCCCTGTGGAATACCACTCCGTTATCACGAAATCAACGGGAACGCCGACATCGCCGCTTTTGTACTTGTCCACATCAGCCTTGTCCACCGCCGGAACTCCGGCAACTCGCGCATAGACAAAAGACGCCCCCGCAGCGGACGGAGTAAGCCGGTATGCCGCAGTCACCGCCCACAGCTTGTCGTACCAGCAGCCGATGGTGCCCGACTGCTCGCCGCTGGGCGTGCTGTTCACATTATCCGCGGCCAGGCTGGCGGGATACAAGGCGCGCAGCCCCGCAAGCGCGGCGGACAATGCGGCAAGCGCAAAGATTTTTCTCATGGTTTTCGGCCTCCTTCAATTCTGTCCCAGCGGGGGCGCAAAGTCGGTGGTGAACGAATAGGTCGTCGCCCCTCTTCCCAGCGCCCCGTTTATGGCTCTGTGGCGCAGCAGAGTTACCGTTACCCGCTGGTCCTTCTCCGCGTCGTGGCGGTGCTGCCAGGCTTTGCGCGCTGCGTATCCGGCGGCAAATCCCGCAAGCAGGAGAGCCGCCGCTTTTGCCGCCATCACCAGTTTTTTCCGGTCCGCGCTCTGGTCCGCCATTGTCCCTCGGTTACTGACGGAAGTGGATATGCCCGTGAATTTTCCACCGGGTAACAATCATTCTGGGGTGCACGGACACGCTGGAGCCGGTTATTTTCGCCGCCTCCTTGGTGGCGGGCGTCCCGGACGACATGTCCAGTTTCTGAACCCCGTCGGCCACGGAAGAGGCATAGGCCTCTAGGGCGGTCCAATGCTCGTCCCAGATGGCGCGTATGTCGCCGTCGGACATCAGCGCCGGATCCTCCGCCCGCGCCGCGCCCGCCAGCAGTCCCGCCGCCAGCCCCGCCGCAAGCATCAGCAAACACAATATTCTGCCGTTTTTTGTCATGACGGATTTCCCCATATCACAGGAAATGCATGTGGCCGTGCACGCGCCATCTTGTGACAATCATCTTCGGGCACAGCGAGACATGGCCGCTTTCTATTTTGGCCGCGACAGCGGTATCGCCGCTGAGTCCGGTATCCTTCAAAAACTCCACATATTTGCCGTCGGCGGACACATAGGCGCCGATGGCCGTCCACTTGTCGTCCCAGACCACGCTGGCTTTTGACTCGCCGCCGGATTTTTCCGTGGGGTCGCTTGCCTGAGCCCGGCGCGAGGCGACAAACAACCCCGCCATCAGGCCCAGCGCCGCCAGAAGCACATAAAACATCCTGTTCGTCTTTTCCATTCAAGCACCTCGCTTGTCCGAGACAGCCGCTACATAAGCGAGCCGGGGCCCTTAATGAAGAACGGGAACGCCCGCGTGCCGCCTATGTGCAGCTTATACACTATACTGAAATTCATTGGAGAATCCACCGTGACATCTATGTACCACTGGCCGCTTACTTTTTTCACGGTGTATTCCGGATTATACACCCTTTTGTTAATGGCGTATTTTATGCTTTTGCTCCCGGAAGAAACAGTGCCGTTGGAGATGTCAAGAATGGCAGCGGTGGCGCCGGCCTCGCAGACATACCGCGCCGTTATTCTGTCCAGCGTAAGGGTGAGGTCGGTCATTTTGGCATTCATAAGCACCATCGTGGCGGCGATAATGGACGATATAAGCAGCACTATGCCAAACACCACCATAAGCGCAAAGCCCTTTCTGTTTCCCCGCAAGTCCGCCATAAATATCCCTGCGCGCCGGCGCATTTCCACGGCGCCGTCAGGCTAAAATCTAACCATAAAGCGCGTTTGTTGTCAACTGCGCCGGAGCACGGAAAATTACTCCTATTTATTCTCCCAGGTGAAATCCCCTTCTCTCAATTGAAGCTGGTCATTGGCCGCAGCCATGGGCGCCGTGCCCAGATAATAGTATTTGCGCGGCCCGTCCGTGGTGTCCTGCCAGGATATGGACGCCTGGAAATCAAACCCCAGGTCCGAGGGCGTGTTTTCGTAAGTCATCACAACGCTGTTGGGCGCGGCGGCGGGCACAAGGCCCATGCTTTTTATATCCATGTTGCCGAAAGGCCCGGGGTTGCCCATTTCGGAGCGCGTTTCGGCGTATCCCGATCCGGTGTAGGCGTATACGCCGGAAAAATGGTGAACCGCGTTGTTGGCGCAGCGCCATTCCATCTGCTCCCGCAGGAGATTTATGGCCACGTAATTGTAATCCGACACCCGCAAATTGCGCCGGGTCGTAAGATAAAAGGCCATATACGCGCCCACTGCGGTCGCCAGAATGGCCGTGGCCACTATGACCTCCGCCAGCATGAAGCCCGAAACCGCCTTTGCCGGCAGGCGGCGCGCCAGCGGACGGACCGCGGCTCCTCGGCATAAATCCATCAACTCCTCCGCAATGCGCGGCGCGCACGGCAGCCGCCGGCGCGCCCGCCCTCAAAAATGAACGAAACCATGGCGGCTTTTATTGCGCCGCGCCGGGCAGGGACAAGGCGCGTCATTTGTCCTCCCAGGTGAAAGAGGCCTCTCTCAACTGCAACTGGTCATTGACTTCCGACATCGGCAATGTGCCCAATTCGCGCTTTCGCAGCGGCCCGTCGGGGGTGTCGCGCCATTCCACCGAGGCGTAAGCGTTGTGGCAGCCGCCGGGGCCGTTGGTATAGTTGTAAAAGGCGATTATAACGCTTTGCGGCGCGCCCGGCGGCACGAGATTTTTTGTCAGCAAATTCATTTCAATGGGCATGTTGGAGCCGTCGTCGGCGCCGTACAAAATCCATTCTTTCCAGCCGTAGCCTATCGCAGACGAAGTGCCGGACCCAGCCCCCGGCTGCATAGTGAGAGTAAATCCGGTCGCGGGGGGGTAATAGTACTTAATGGCAAATTGGTGAAGCGCATGTGTGGATTCGCGCCATTCCATCACCTCACGGCACAGATTTATGGCGACGTAATCGTAGTCGGACACCTTAAGGTTGTGCTTCATCGTGGAGTAAAAAGCCATATACGCGCCCACGGCGGTAGCCAGAATGGCCGTAGCCACCAGAACCTCCGCCAGCATGAACCCCTTCATGCGGCGCTTCACACCCTTTCCGCCGCGGAAATTATTTTGTCGCATGCGATAAAATAACACCCTCTCCACTCTTACAGGTGTATCATAATTTCACAGGCGCCATCAACCGCCGGGAAAGCGCGCGGCGTCAATCCAAATCGCGCAGCTTCATCTGTATGGGGCCGGAGCCGGAGCCTTCCGCGAACTGGCGCACATAAGGGTTGTCCGTTTTGCGGAACTCCTCCGGCGAGCCGGAGAAAATGAAATTTCCTTCGTGCAGCATGGCGATTTTGTCGGCGATTTTATAGGCGGACTTCATGTCATGGGTGATGACTATGGCCGTAACCTTCAGCTTGCGCTTGAGGTCCAGTATCAAATCGTTGATGATGTCGGACATTATGGGGTCAAGGCCGGAGGTCGGCTCGTCATAGAGAATATACTGCGGGCCGGCGGCTATGGCGCGCGCCAGCGCGACGCGCTTTTTCATGCCGCCGGAAAGCTCGGAGGGGCGCAAATCCTCGGCATTGGCAAGGCCCACCAGCGCCAGCATCTCCTTTGCCACCGTCCGGTAATGCGAGGGGGGCACGTCGCTTAAATACTTCAGCCCGAAGCTGACATTCTCCCACACGGAAAGCGAGTCAAAAAGCGCGCCCTCCTGGAACAGATAGCCAAAGCCGCGCCGCAGCTGCGCAAGCCGGTATTCGTCGTTGGTGTCGGCTATTTCCCGCCCGTCCACTTTTATGCTGCCGGCGTCCGGCTTTATAAGCCGAATAACGCATTTTATGAAAGTGCTTTTCCCCGTTCCCGATCCGCCCACCACGCAAAGCGTCTGGCCGGAGGGGATGTCTATATCCAGCCCCTTAAGCACGGCTTTGGGGCCGAAATGTTTTTTAAGGCCGCGAATCTCTATCATATTCCCAGCGCCACCAGCACCGCCGTGGCGAAATAATCCAGCACCAGCACCAGCACCATGCTGGCAACCACCGCGCCGGTGGTGGAGCGGCCCACGCCTTCCGCGCCGCCGCGGGTGGACAACCCCTTGTAACAGCAAACCGTCGCTATCATGAAAGCGAACAGAAAAGACTTGGAAAACCCGTGCATGAAATCCCTTACCTGCATGAAAGTCAGTATATCGTGCCGGTAGGTGGAGGAGGGAACATCCAGCTTGAACACGCTTACAAAAAACCCGCCCATTATGCCGGAAAAATCGGCAAACACGGTAAGCAGCGGCAGCATGGCAAGGCAGGCGATATAGCGCGGTATCGCCAGATAGCGCGCCGGATTGGTGCCCAGGGTGTAGAGCGCGTCTATCTGCTCGGTAACGCACATGGTGCCCAGCTCCGCCGCCATGGCCGCGCCGGCCCGTCCCGCAACGACTATGGCCGTAAGCACGGGCCCCAGTTCCTTTACCAGCGAGAAGCCGACCAGCGCGCCTATATAAATCGGCTCGTTGAAAATATTCTTGGTGGTGGTTCCGGCCTGAAGCGCCAGCACCATGCCGGTGAAAAAGCTGGTCAGCGCCGTAACCGCCAGAGAATCCACGCCTATGCGCGCGGCCTGAATGAAGGCCTGTCTCCATTCTATTTTCGCCTTTACCGCCCAGAACAGGCAGGAGCGAACCAGCAGAGCCGCCCTGCCGAATTCCACGGCGGCGGCTATAATCCGCTCCCCGATAAATTTCATTTTAAGGGACCTGCTCCAGCTTCACCGAGGCGGCCCGGCTGTTGACCACCAGGACCGGATAGGAGTTGCCGTCGTCCGTGGCGGCAAGCGGGTTGACGCGGTAGGTAACGGTTACGGCCCCGCCGCGCTCGGAAGCGCCCACGGGCTCAAATATTTTGCTCGGGAATTCCGAGATGGAAACCAGCATCACCGCAATCTGCCGCGAGAAATCGGCTTTGGGCAGCGGGGTGGCGGGATGCGTCTTGCCGAATTCGGAATAATTGAACTGGTCGCGGAAAACCTTGGCGGACACCGGCGCGGAAGGCAGGGACTTGCTTTTCGCCTGGCCGGGCGGCGCGCCGCGCAGCGACAAATGCGCGTTTTTGGACGGCGTCCCGGGCGCGGACACATGGCGGGAAAGGTCGCTTTCCTTCATGCTCACGGCGGGTATCTTTTTGGCGGCGGCCATTTCGGCCAGCACCTCGGATACCGGCTTGGGGGGCATCATCGCGCCCACAAAATCGCGCTCCTGCCGAACGGAGATATGCCCGCGGGCGGCCTCTCCGGGCAGCATTATGGCGGCCTGGGAGATTTTCCTGGCCGGCGGCTCCGGGACGGAGCCCGCGCGCAGCATATTGCCCATCTCCACCGGCGGCGGGCTGTCCTGGCGGAAAAGCCCCCACCACGTCCCGGCCACGGCCAGGACCATTCCGGCGGCAACCCAGGCAACAATCCTGTCGCGCCCCTCCAATTGCGGTAATTTCATGCCTTATTATACCAGAAAGCGCGGGAATCATCGCCCCGGAAATTGCAGTTGGCAGCGGAAACCGTGGCGGCGGACGGCGAGGACAGCCCGGCGCAAAATTTGCCTGAAAGTTTCAGGCTGGCATACCCGCAGGGTTTGCCGGAAAAATTACGCGCAGGAATGTCCCGCCGTCCGCCGCCGAATTCCGCCGCCCGGCTGCGATTCCGGGATTATTTCAGCGCTTTGGCTATGCGCTTGAGCGCCCAGTCAATCTCCTTTTGGGTGATGATAAGCGGCGGGGCAAACCGTATGACATTCTCATGCGTTTCCTTGCAGAGAAGCCCCGCGTTCATCATCGCCTCGCAGAAGCGGCGCGCGCCGCCGGCTTCGGCCTTGAGTTCCAGGCCGATTAACAGCCCCTTGCCGCGCACTTCCTTGATATGGGGTGATTTAATTTCGCGCAGCTTCTGCATGAAATAGCGGCCCAGCTCGTCGGCTTTTTCGGCCAGCCTGTCCTCGGCGAGAATTTTGAGCGCCTCGCGCGAGACGGCGCAGGCCAGCGGGTTACCGCCGAATGTGCTGCCATGGTCGCCGGGGTTGAGCACTCCCAGCACCTCTTTGGAGGAGACCACAGCCGAAATCGGCATCACCCCGCCGCCGAGGGCTTTTCCCAGCGCCATCATGTCAGGGCGCGCGCCCTCGTGCTGCCAGCAGAAGTTTTTGCCGGTGCGGCCAAAGCCAGTCTGAATCTCGTCGGCCACGAAAAGCGCGTTGTGCTGCGTGCACAGCTCGCGCGCGGCCTTGAGGTAGCCGTCCGGCGGGACCAGTATGCCGGCCTCGCCCTGTATCGGCTCAAACAAAAACGCGGCGGTATTTTCGTTGAATGCGGCGCGCAACTCGTCTATGTTGCCGTAGGTTACGACCTTGAATCCCGGCGTGAACGGGCCGAAGCCGTCTTTGTACTGCGCCTCGGTGGAGAACCCGACTATGGTGGTGGTCCTGCCGTGGAAGTTGTTGGCGCAGACTATGATTTCGGCCTTGTCCTGCGCGGTTTTTTTGACTTTATACGCCCATTTGCGTATGACTTTGATGGCGGTTTCAACCGCTTCGCCGCCGGTGTTCATGGGCAGCGCCATTTCGTAGCCGGTGAACTCACACAGCTCTTTAAGCCAGGGGCCCAGCTGGTCGTTGTTGAAAGCGCGCGAGGTCAGCGTAACCTGCTTTGCCTGTTTAACCAGCGCGGCGATTATGCGCGGATGCCGGTGGCCATGGTTAAGCGCGGAATACGCGCTTAGCATGTCCAGATATTTTTTGCCCTCGGGGCTTTTGACCCATATCCCTTTGGCCGAGCTTATCACTATCGGCAGCGGATGGTAGTTGTTGGCGCCGTAGGTTTCGGCAAGGGAGATAAGAGCGGCGGATTTTGCCGCCGTGTCCTGCGTTGCTGTGTCCATAATTTCCTCCTGATGGCCCATTCTGGCAAATTCTGGGGCCTGAAAACAGATTAAGCCTCAACCGGCGTTTTTTGCCCCGGCGCGGGGCAGGCGGGGGCGTGTTTTGGCATAAGCCAGTTGCGCAGCAGTATAAGCCCGACGGGCGAGACGCAGGCGAAAAAGCCGTATATCGTCCACATCGCGCCGGTGCTCTGGTAGCCGTGCGCCGGCACGAAAATCTCCAGCATGGAGCCGGAATACAGCCCGGTGGTGAATTTCGCCAGAAACCACGGAATGCCGGCCAGCCCCATGTACGCGCCCACCTTGCCGAAAGGCGCGATGCTTGCCACATATTCAAGGAACCGGGACGACCAGACCGCCTCGCCCAGCGAAAACAGGATGGTATAGGCTATCAGCGCGGCCAGGTTGGGGCCGGGCGACAGGATAAACGTTGTCAGCGCCGAGATTGCGGTGCCGATTATCATCATGTTGATAATGCGGGCCTTGCGGGTAAACGCGGTTATGAGCGGAACGAAAACGACGATGATAAGCGGGTTGAGGCCGCTTATCCATTCAAATTTTGCGCCAACTTCAGCCGGATAGGCGCGGAAAACATAATCGGGCATGGTAAGCCATTGATGGGCGAACAGCGTCCGCACCGGCAGCAGCACGAAAATAAACGCCATGAATCTGGCGTCCATGAAGGGCAGCTCTTTTATTTTTTCGGTCCAGGGGCGGTGGTCCGGTTTGTGGTCCGCCGGGCAAATGCGTTGGGTCTGCTCCACTGTCTTTGTGAACAGCAGCATATTGGTTATCAGCATCACCGCCGTTACCACCGTGCAGACCATGAAAACGCCGTCTATGTCCCAGCCCAGGCCGTTGATTTTCAGGGAGCCGATTTTTATGAAAGTATCGCTCGTCCGAACATATGGCGAGAGGAAATTGGCGAATACTATGCCCAGATTCATGATTGCATACACCAGGCTGTAGCCGATGGCGGCGGTGCGCGGGTCCGCGTACTCCTTGGGGCCGGCGTATACCGTAGGCTGAAGCACGCCGGAGCCGAAGGCCATCAGTATAAGCCCCGCCCAGGCCGTCATAAACGCAGCCGAAGTCCCCGCCGACAGCGACGGCGCCAGGGTGATGAGAATTCTTCCGCCCAGCAGGAAGGCCAGCGCGAAGGTCAGCGCGCGGCGCACGCCCAGCCGGTCGGTCAGAAATCCGCAGCCGAGCATGAACAACGTTACCAGTCCCGTGAACATGGAAACGCTCAGCCCCGTCATGCGGTCGTCCATGCCCACGCGGGTTCCCAGGAACCGGGTCAGCAGAGTGAGTATGCCGAAATAGGCAATGCCGTCGCCGAAATTGGCCAGGTTGGACAGCCAGAACCCGCGCGAGGCGCCCGTGAGTATTTTGATGTTTTCTGCAAAGGACAGTTCCCGCTTTTCTTCCGCATCCGTCATGGATTTTCCCCTTTTCCCGCAGTTGCCGCAAAAAAACTGGCGCCCCCACTAAGAATCGAACTTAGATTCCCAGCTTAGAAGGCTGGTGCTCTATCCATTGAGCTATGGGGGCCTGAACGCATTATACCCATTTTCCCCCGCCCCGCGCGAGGCAGGCGGTTCCCGAATTCATCCGGTATTAGACTTGTCCCCCAATAGCATTTACCTGAATGTTTCAGTTGGATTGCGGAATTCGGCGGATGGCGCGGACAGTCCGACGCAGAATTTGACGAGCATACCCACAGGGTATGTAAGGAAAATTCTGCACAGGAATGTCCCGCCAGCCACCGCCGAATTCCGCAATCCAACTGCAATTTCCGGGTAAAGCCTATTGGGGGACAAGTCTATTATTCCCGCGCGGCGGCGAGGGCGGCCACGCGCAGCGCGCCCGCGGCTTTGAGCGCGGCGGCGCATGACTCCAACGTTGCGCCGGTGGTGGCCACATCGTCAATCAGCAGCACCGTTTTGCGGCGCAGGTCCGCGCCGGGGGCGGCGCAAAACGCGCTTCTGAGGTTTTCCAGCCGCGCCGCGCGGTCCAGCAGCGCCTGGCGGGGGGTGTCGCGCGGTTTTTCAAGCGCGGGCTCCAGCAGCGGGAGGCCGGTGCGCCCCGCCAGCGCGCGCGCCAGCTCCAGCGACTGGTTGTAGCCGCGCTCCGCCTGCCGGGTTTTTGACACCGGCACCGCCGCCAGATAATGAAACGGAGCAAGCTCGCCGTAGCGCTCCAACGCGGAGGCCATGTAGCCGGACAGAAATTCCGCGACGGAGGATTTTCCCTTGTATTTGAGATGGTGTATCAGCGACCGGGCCTGCGGGTTGAAAACCAGCGCGGCGCGGATAAGCGCGCATTTTCTGCGCCGGGCCTTCCAGCCCCGGCAGCGGCGGCAATGCGCGCCGCCGTCCGGCAGGGGGATGCCGCAGCTTTGGCATATCAGTTCCGGCAGCGGCTCCAGCCGGGACAGGCAGTCCGAACAGAGCGGCGCGGGCGGCGTTTCCTCCGTCCGGCGCAGTATGCGCGCGGCGGCTGTTCCCCCGCCGCAGCTGCGCCGCAGCGAAAGCGGCAGATCCCTTTTGCAGTGCAGGCAGGCGCGCGGAAACAGTATGTCCAGCGCCAGCGCGGCGGCGGCGCGCAGCCCTCCGCTGCCGGTTCCGCTCACGGCTTTCTGATGACTGCCAGCACCTGCCCCACCACGTTAAGCTCGTGCGGGGCGAGCTTGACGGTTTTCAGCGACGGGTTGTCGGGCCGCAGTTCCACACGGCGGTTTTTGCGGAAAATGCGCTTTATCGTGAATTCCATGCCCAGCCGCACCACCGCCAGCCGGCCCTCGTCCACCCAGTCGCACTGGGAAATCACGATGTAATCCCCCTCCCGCGCGGCGGGTTCCAGCCAGGAGCCGCGCGCCTTGAGCGCGAACACCTTTTTGCCCGGCGCGGCTTCCACCAGGACGGGCAGGTATTCGGTGGGCGGGTTTTCCAGCCCGAAATTGAAATTCTCGCCGGAGACGCTGCCGATGACGCCCACATGGATTGTGCGGCGCGGCTCCTCGGTCTCCAGGGCGGATATTATCTCGCACAGCCGCCGCTGCGAGGCCTCCGCGGCATCCGCCGCGGGCCCGCCGGAGGTATAGGAAACGGCGGGGTCGTCGTCAAAATACGAAAGCGGCTTTTCAAAAACATCCGCCAGCTTGCGCCGGTTGCCCGCGTCGGGGTGGAAACGATCGCGCACCCAGTGTGATACCACGCTGGAATCGCGCAGTCCCAGCCGTTTTGCAAGCTCTATCTTGGTCATCGCGCGCTCTTTGAGCAGCAGCGCGATTTTGGCTCCCAGCTTCATAACCCCTCCATGCGGCGGCGGGGCCGCGGTTGACGGCTTGTTTTATATATGATACAATCGTATCATACTTGATACATGCGCGGCGGCGCCTTCCGCCTCGCAGGATTGCGCGGGGAAGGAGTTCCCAGACGAATCCCTTCCTTCGCATGTCCGCCCGCGGGCGCGGCTCCCCAGGCTTGCAACCCCGCGGGCGGCACTATTTCAACAGAACTTATCATGTTGTATCAGCCTAATAATATTCTAATTTTGGGCGCGCGCAAGTCAATAGGCTAATCGGTTGAGGGCGGCAGACCGCGCGCGCGGGTCAGCGCATGGAGAGTTCTTTGCTGTAGCCGGTGTTTTCCAGCCAGTCCGCGGCGGCGGCGCGCACGAAGTAAATATCCAGAGAGGGCAGCCCGCTTCTGGGGACGGAAAACACATAGGGCGGGCCGTACAGGCGGGGGGTGATGCGCTGCCAGTCAAACCGGTCATGCGAAAGCTCCAGCCAGGCGGCGCGCACGTCCCGCCCCTGCGCGGTAAATGTAAACACTACGTTCTGCCCGTCGGCAAGCGCATGCACGGGGCTGACCTCCGGGCGCTGGGTATTGCGCGGAATCAGTTTTATGACCATGGCCGGCGCCATGCCCAGCGGCGTTCCCGGCGGTTGGGAAGAGTCGCGCGGCGGCGCGCCCTTGACCGAGCCGTTCACCCAGGCCACAACACCCGCCGCCGGCGCGCCGGCGATGATGGGCGACGACTGCGGGCCGGAAAACGGCTCGTTGTCGGACCAGAGGGCCAGATAATTGGGGTTCTCAAAGGAGATTTCGGAAAGCGGCACCTGCGCCCAGAACCAGCGGGCCGCGCCCGCGCCCTCCACGGTTTCGTCGGGGAGCGCCTCGCGGGGAATGTCCTTGTTTTCGGTCAGGAAATAGGTTTGCTGGGAATTAAAGACAGGGGACAAAGCCAGCCCCATGAATATCTTGCCCGGCAGCGGAATTTTGACCCAGGGCCTGTTCTCCGCCGTGGCGGATTTGGCGCGGCCAAGTTTCGCGCCGATGAAAGCCTTGGCATAAATCCCCCGCGCGGCGGGCGGCAGTTTTATTATCCAGCAGTTGTTATAGCCCACGTACCAGTTGCCGTCCCAGCCGGCGTCCGCATACATATAGTACCGGTTGATGTCGGCGACGGCGGAATCGTATACCGGAATGTCCGTCCGCGCCTGCGCGCGGGCGGGCGGCGTGATAAACAGCGGCAGCGCGCAGCAAAGGGCGGCGAATAATAGACTTGCTCCCGAATAAGGTTTATGAGGCAAAAAGACAGGATTTTGGCCTGCAACGCAGCGGACAGAGGCGAGCACACTCCGGCGGGGTGTGTAAGCCGATGGCCGCGAAGTTGCAGGCCAAAAGCCGTGATTTTTGCCCAAAAAATTATTCGGGAGCAAGTCTAATCTCACAGCTCTCCGGTCAGCCGGCGGTAAATGGCGTTGAGGCTGTCTGTGGAAGAATACCGTATGACCAGCGTCCCCGTCCCGGCCTTGCGGGCGGGGCGTATCTCTGTTTTCTCGCCGAGGGCGCGGCTTATGCGCTGCTCCGCGGCGGCGGTGTCCGCCGCTTTGCAGGCGGGGGGGCGTTTTCCGGAGGCGCCGCCGTCCGCGGCGCGGCGGCAGGTGTCTTCCGCCTGGCGGACGGTGTATTTGCGCTCCACAATCTCGCCGAACAGGCGCAGCCGCGTTCTGGGATGCGCCGTCAGCAGCGCGCGGGCATGGCCTTCGGTTATCAGGCCCGTCTGGATGGATTTGCGGATTTCCGGCTCCAGCTCCAGAATGCGCAGGCTGTTGGAGACTGCCGCCCGGCTTTTGCCGCAATAGCGGGCAAGGTCGGACTGGGAGACGCCGAATTTCTCCACCAGCCCGCTGTATGCCAGGGCGGTGTCCACGGGGTTCAAATCCTCGCGCTGGATGTTTTCCACAAGGGAGAGCGCCAGCATTTTCTCGTCGGACTGGGGGGGGCGGACGACGGCGTCTATCTCCTCCAGCCCGGCCAGTTTGCAGGCGCGCAGGCGGCGCTCGCCGGCGACAAGCTCGTACTCCCCGGTTTCGCGGTCGTAGACCACCACCACCGGCTGCGCCAGGCCGTGCAGCTTTATTGATTCGGCCAGCTCGGCTATGGATTGGTCGCTGAAATTCTGGCGCGGCTGGAAACGGTTCGGCTTGATTTTGTTTATCGGTATTTTGGCCGCCGCATTGCCGGCATTCTCTGGAGTGCCGGTCTGAGTCTGCCTGAAAAGGGCGTCAAGCCCCTTGCCCAAAGCCTGTCTCATATCTACCCTCCGTAATCAAAATCGTCGCCGTCGTCGCCGATATAGGGCTTGAGCCCCTCAAATTGCTTCGGATTCGCGCCGCGGCGCAGCAGAAATTCCACCGCAAGGTCAAAATACGCTATCGCGCCGCGGCAGGCGGGGTCATAGGTGAATATGCTCTGCCCGAAACTGGGGGCCTCTGCAAGGCGGACATTGCGCGGAACCGGGGTTTTATAAACCCGCTCGCCGTAATAGCGGAAAATCTCATCCTTCACCTGATTGGACAGGTTTATGCGCGCGTCGTACATGGTCAGCACCCCGCCATCTATTTTAAGGGCGGGATTGAGGAAGGTTTTGACCTTTGCCACCGTGTCGGTGAAATATGCCAGCCCTTCCATGGCATAATACTCGCATTGTATCGGGGTTATGACGCTGTCCGATGCGGCCAGCGCGTTCACCGTCAGCAATCCCAGCGAAGGCGGGCAGTCTATAAAGATGTATTTATACATTCCGCGCAGCGGGGCCAGCGCGGTTTTAAGAACATTTTCCCGGTGCTGCATTCCGGCAAGCTCCACTTCCGCCCCCGCCAGGTCATGGCTGGCGGGAATTACATCCAGCCATTCCATATCCGTCTGGCATATCGCGTCATGGGCCGAAACTTTGCCGGACATCACGTCGTAAATGGATTTTACGGATTTTTCCGGCGCAATGCCCAGCCCGGAGGAGGCATTGCTCTGCGGGTCCATGTCAATTACAAGAACTTCCTTGTCAAGGCAGGCCAGCGCGTAGGCAAGATTTACCGTCGTGGTGGTTTTGCCCACCCCGCCCTTCTGATTGGCAAGAGATATTATCTCCGTCATCGCACCCCCGGTTAGTTTTCATGTGAAAACATCTTAACAAAAACCCGGAACCCGCGCAATCTCCGGCAGCTACAGTTTTGAAACGGTCAGAACAAGGCCGGCCATGCTCTCCACTTTAACAGAGGAGCCTTCCGCTATCTCGCCGGAAGATGACACGGCGTCCCACAGCTCGCCCTGAATGAAAACCTTGCCGGAGGCGGATATGGCGGTTTTCGCTTTGCCTTTCTGGCCGATAAGCGATTCCGCGCCGGTTTCCACTTTTCTTAACTGCGCGCGCAGCACGACAATACCTATCAGCAACGCAATGAGCAGCAATCCGCCCACGGTGGACAAAAGAACCGACAACGTTACCCCAATTCCCATAGTCGGCACCCCTTTGAACAGCATCATAACGCCCATAACCAACGATATAATGCCGCCGGTGGTCAGCAATCCGTAGCTGGCCACATGCCACTCGGCAAAAAACAGTATGATTCCAAGCAGAATGAACAGCACCCCTGCGAAATTGGCCGAAAGCGTGTGGAAAGAGTAAAACGCCGTTATCAGCGACAGCGCGCCCGCAATTCCCGGCAATATCAATCCCGGATTGTACAGTTCTATCAGAATACCCGCCGCGCCGACGCTCATCAATATCATGGCCACATTGGGGTCGCTTATGGTGGAAAGGAATTTCTGGCGGCGTGTCTGCTCAAAAAATTCCAGCGCGGCGCCTTTGGCCCTGAAGCTGCCGAAACCGGCTATTTCCCGTCCATCAAGTCTGGCCAGCAAATCGTCCATATCGGAGGCGACAAAATCGGCCACATTGAGCTTCACCGCCTCGTCCGCCGTTACGGAATCGCTTTTGGAGACGGCTTTAAGCGCCCAGTCCGCATTGCGGCCCCGCTGCGCGCTTATGGACTTGAGATAGGCGGAAGCGTCGTTGAGGACTTTGCTTTCCATGGGGTCTTTCTTGTCGTCCTTGCTTTCGGAAACGCCTGACGCGCCCAGCATTACCGGATGTGCCGCGCCTATATTGGTTCCCGGCGCCATGGCCAGCACATTGGCCGCCATTCCGATGAAAACCCCCGCGGAGGCCGCCCGCGCCCCGGAAGGCGACACGTATACGATGACCGGCACTTTTGCCGCCATCATTTCTTTTATTATATCGCGCATGGCAAGGTCCAGCCCGCCCGGAGTGTCCAGCCGGATCACCAGCGCGTCCGCGCCGGCATTCGCCCGGCCTACGGCTTCCGCCAGATACTCGGCGGCGACGGGGCTTATGACGCCGGAAAAAGAGGCCACCAGAAAGCGGGGCCTGGCCTCCCCCGCCGGATAGGCGGGAAGCGGCGCGCTTTCCGCGCGCGCCGCCGGGACTTTGCCCGCCGCCGCGCATACGGCGGGGAGGGCTGCCAAAATCAGCGTAAAAAACAGTTTTTTCATATCAATGCACCATTTCCACCCTGTTGGGCGGCCAGTAGATGAACCACGCGCGGCCTTTTATGTTTTTTTCCGGCACCGGCCCCCAGAAACGGGAGTCGCATGAATGGTCGCGGTTGTCGCCCATGGCAAAATAGCTGCCGGGCGGGACTTTTACGGGGCCGAAATTGTCGCGCGCCTGCTCGCCTATGGCGCGGCCCAGGTCGCGGCCCTGCCAGAGCTTTTGATAATCATCCGGATTGACGCCCTCCGGCCTGGACTGGCGCATGGTGTCGCTGTAAACCGCGTATTTCTCGCCGGTCAGCAACTGCCCGTTCACCGAGACTGCGCCGTTATGCAGCTCCACCGTATCGCCGGGCAGGCCGATGAGCCGCTTTATGAAGTCCTTGTCATACTGATAGCCGCCGCACTGAATATCACGCGGGTCGTCGCTGGGGAAACGGAAAACTATGACATCGCCCTGTTTTATCGGCCTCAGCCGCAAAATACGCTTGTCCGTGAATGGGAGCTTCAGCCCGTAGCTGATTTTGTTGACGAAAATCCTGTCGCCCTCTATCAGCGTCTGGCGCATGGAGCCCGACGGAATTCTGAACGCCTGCACCAGAAAAAACATCACCACCGACGCCAGCAGCAGCGCGGAGGAGATGGTTTCCGTCCACTCCAGATCGCTTTTCATGGCTTCGGCCCTGTCCGCATCGCCGGATTTCAGATAGCGGACGAAATTCCAGATGAAGGCGATTGCTATGGCCGCGGACCAGAGAATCAACTGCTCCTTTGTGAGGCTGTACGGCGAGGCGGAATTGACGCGGCTTTCCATGCTTATGGAAAGCAGCATCATCCCCAGATGCGCCAGCCAGGCGGCGAACAGGCCGTGTACCAGCGCGCCCCAATGCAGGCCGAGGCGGTTCAGCTTATGCATCCGCCGGAACCAAAGCCAGTACGCGCCCATGAGCAACCCGACGAGAAAAAGCTTTTCTTCCATAAAATCTCCAGTGGCGCGCGTTCAGCGAACGGCGCTCCGGTCCATTATACCTTTTAAGGCGGTTGGGCGAAATATGGAGTTCACTCGCCGGACAGGATGAATTTAAGGGCGGGGCAGCCCTGCATCCGGCGGGCGCGCTGCGCGGCGAATTCAAGCGTCTGGAAAAGCTCCCCGTAAAGCGCGGGGTCGCGCCGGATTTCGGCGCGGTTTCCGATAACAACCAGGAATTTCTCCGACGGATGGAAGGACGGTAAATCCGACAGGTAATCCACCGCGGCGTCCCAGTTCGCCCCGAAATCCGCCGGGAATTTCAGCGCGGCGGCCATATGCTCCAGCAGTTCCGCCTTGCCGCGCATTTTCGCGCCGTCAAGCTCCAGCACGGCAAAGCCGCTTTCCAGCGCGGCGCGCTTTAGCGCCGCAGCTTCTGGCGGCGGCGCCTCAAGCACGTCGGGCTGGTCTTCCGGGAATGCCATCAGCGGACAACTTTCAGCTCTATGAAGGTGTTGTAATGGTCCGGCGTGTAGAAAATGCGCTTGCCGCCGCCGATGATAACCCGCTCCGAGCCGCGCTTGCTCATCATGGTGCCGGTCATATAGGTTTTTCCGCCTATCTGAATCGGAACCGGCCCGTCGCCCACTTCCCTGCCGGGGACTATAAGCGTGTATTCATGGTACCAGCCGGTTTGCTCCTTCGGAAGGCGGCCTTCCCGGTTTGTGAACACAGTGCCGTCCTGCTTGAATGGCAGTATGTCGCAGGTCGCAATCCGGCCCAGCAGGGTTGTTATGGCGCCGTTGCGCGGCTGGTCCTGCACCTCCGGGGAAAACCCGGCTCCCGGCGCGATGTCCTGCGACGGGACGCAGGTGCTGTTATAGGGCGCGTCGTGGCCCACGGGCGGGATTCCGGCTTTCTGCCTCTCGGCCCGGACATGCGCCCGCCCGGTGGCCGGGATTGCGGGGATTTTCGCGCCGGAGGACGCGTCGGACAGGCTTAGCAGGCCCGACAGCGCGCCGTCCGCCGATATATCCTGCCCGGAATAAGCGGGAAGCGAAAACGCGATTGCGGCGGACAGAAGGAGGAACAGCTTTTTCATATACGCTCCGAACCGGAGGAATGAAGCCCCTGCCCATTACCCGCAGTTGGCAACGGAATTCGGCGGCGGCTGGCGGGACATTCCTGTGCGGAATTTTCCTTACATACCGTACGGGTATGCTCGTCAAATTCCGCGGCGGACTGTCCGCGCCATCCACCGCCGAAATTCTCGCTGCCAGCTGCGGGTAATGGGCCTGGCGGGCCGCCTGCTACGCCGCGGTAATTATACCACGAAACGGATTTAATTCAAATGACCGGAACGCGGCGCGGAGTATATGCTAAAATACGGGTGAGCGGGACAGCCGCCCGCCGCCGCTAATTTTTTCGGAGACAGCTTCTTATGATACAACGGGTCGTGGAATCGTTTTTCGGGACCAAATCAGAGCGGGACCTCAAAAAGCTCCTGCCCGCGCTGGACAGGATAAACGCGCTGGAGGCTGAAATAAAGCCCCTTTCCGACGAGCAGCTCCGCGCCAAAACCGCCGAGTTCAGGGAGCGGCTTTCCGCCGGAGAAACGGTGGAGGACCTGCTGCCGGAGGCATTCGCCGTCGTGCGCGAGGCGGCGCGCCGCGCCATAGGCCTGCGCCATTTCGACGTGCAGATGCTGGGCGGCATGGTGCTGCACCAGGGTAAAATTTCCGAGATGCGCACCGGCGAGGGCAAAACCCTCGTGGCCACGCTGCCCGCCTATCTTAACGCGCTCTCGGGCAAGGGCGCGCATGTAGTAACCGTCAACGATTACCTGGCCAAGCGCGACCGCGCGTGGATGGGGCCGGTATTCGAATTCCTGGGGCTTACCGTCGGCTTCATACTTCACGACATGCGCAACGACGAACGGCAGCGCATGTACCGCTGCGACATAACCTATGTAACCAATAACGAAATCGGCTTTGACTACCTGCGCGACAACATGGTCATAGACAAGGCCGAGCGCGTGCTGCGCCCGCTGCATTTCGCCGTTATAGACGAGGTGGACTCCATACTCGTAGACGAGGCGCGCACCCCGCTGATAATATCCGGCCCGTCGGAAGAGACGACGGACAAGTACCATATAGTAAACCGCGTTACGCCCAACCTTAAAATCCGCAAGATAACCGACAAGGAAGAGGTCGCCGCCAAATACTCCGGCGAGGATCTGACCAAGGGCTACGACGCCATCATAGACGAAAAGGCCCACACCGTTACCCTCACCGACGACGGCGTCTCCAAGGCCGAGAAATTTCTGGGCGTGTCCAATATCTACGACGACGTGCAGTCCGAATGGGCGCATCACCTGACGCAGTCGCTGCGCGCGCACCACCTTTACGAGCGGGACGTGGATTACGTGGTAAAAGACGGCGAGGTCATAATCGTGGACGAGTTCACCGGCAGGCTCATGCCGGGCCGCCGCTGGTCCGACGGGCTGCATCAGGCGGTGGAGGCCAAGGAAGGGCTGGCCATAAAAGAGGAAAACCAGACGCTGGCCACCATCACCTTCCAGAATTTCTTCAAGCTCTACACCAAAATCTCCGGCATGACCGGCACCGCCATGACGGAATCCAGCGAATTCTGGGAAATTTACAAACTGGACGTCGTGGAAATTCCGCCCAATAAAAAGTGCGTGCGGATAGATTATGCGGACTCCATTTATCTCAACGAAAAGGCCAAGTTCAACGCCATCTGCGTAGAGATAGAGCAGCTCTGGAAAAAAGGCCAGCCCGTGCTTGTGGGCACGCGCTCCATAGAAAAATCCGAAAAACTGGCCGCCATGCTGCGCGGCAGGGGAATTCCGCATCAGGTCCTCAACGCCAAGTATCACGAGATGGAGGCCCAGATTATCGCCCAGGCCGGCAGGAAGGGGGGCGTTACAATCGCCACCAACATGGCGGGCCGCGGCACCGACATCGTGCTGGGCGGCAGCCCCGCAAACCCGGAGGAGCAGAAATACGTGGTGGAAAACGGCGGACTGCACGTGCTGGGGACCGAGCGGCACGAGGCCCGGCGCATAGACAACCAGTTAAGAGGCCGCTGCGCCCGCCAGGGCGACCCCGGCAGCTCCAGATTCTACCTCGGGCTGGACGACGAACTGATGCGGCTGTTCGGCTCCGACCGGCTGACGTCCGTCATGCAGACCCTCGGCGCCGAGGAGGACGAGCCGATAGAGCATCCCATCCTCTCAAAGCAGATAGAAGGCGCGCAGCGCCGCGTGGAGGCGCACAACTTTGACATACGCAAGCACCTGCTGGATTACGACAAGGTGATGAACCAGCAGCGCACGGCGATATACAATCTGCGCAACAAAATCCTGGACGGCGGCGACATAAGCGGCATGGCCGCCGCGATGATAGACGAGGTTCTGGAAGAATCGCTTTCCAAATGGGCCGCGGAGAACACGCATGTCCAGCTCTGGGACATGGAAAGCCTGACGGCGTTTTTCCGCCGCCTCTTCGGCATGGAGCTGCCGTATTCCGCCGAGGACATGGCCAAATGCCCGCGCGAAACCCTCATAACGGATTTGCGCGCCAAGGTGGAGCAGGTCTATCAGAAGCGCATTCAGGTGTTTGCCGAAAACGGGCTGGATTTTCACCATGTGGAGCGGATGCTGCTATTGCAGCTTATAGACCATTCGTGGAAAAGCCATCTCTACGAGCTGGACCAGCTGCAGAAAAGCATAGGCCTGCGCGCCTACGGCCAGAAGGACCCGCTTATAGAGTATCAGAAGGAATCGTTCGGGATGTACCAGTCCATGATGGCGCGGGTGCGCGACCAGATGGTGGATTATCTGTTCAAAATCCAGCCGCCTCCCAAGCCGCGCCCGGCGGAGGAAACCCCGCCCCCGGAAAACGCGCCGCAGCCCCGCGCGCCGCGACCCGCGGCAAGGCCGGAACGGAAACCCGCCGCGAAATCCGCGCCGGAGGCCCCCAAAACCGGCAGAAACGATCCCTGCCCCTGCGGCAGCGGCAAAAAATACAAAAAGTGCTGCGGACAGTAGCGGATAACTTCCCCGGCGGATTTTGTTTCTTGCGCTTCAGAAGCCGGCGGCATTTTTTCATGCTGCGCGGACGCGGCGACGGCTTAACCTGAAAATTTCAGTTGCCTGCGGGATTCGGCAAAAAATCGCTTCATACTGCCTTCACAAAATTATCCTTTCGCGCCGTGGAGCACGCGCGGATAATTTTGTTCGGCATTATTTTGCGCTTTTTCGCCTCGGTCCTCGCGTCAACTGAAACTTTCAAGCGTAGCGGCGGCGCAAAACATCAGCCCCTGCCCTGCGGCGCGGCGGATTTGTCCACTATCATGCCGAAACGTTCCTCGTATTTGCGGATATTATCCGCCAGCGCCATCATAAAGCGTTTGGCGTGCGCCGGGCTGGATATGATGCGCGAGCGCAGCTTCGCCTTCGGCTTCGTCGGCTGGAGGAACAGGAAATCCATGATGAATTCGGTTTCGGTGTGCGCCACTCCCGCCAAATTCGCGTACGCGCCCTGGGAAATCTGGTCGTCCGCGTCTATTTCAAGCTGCATCGGCTGCTGCGCTTTTGTGTCTGCCATAAAACCTCCGTTTGATTAGATGTTAGCACTTTTGATTCGGCTTTTTCCGAACATCAATTGTGCCGCGCGCCTGTTTTTATATAAAATAACTGGACAAATACTTCCGGCAGCGGTGGCGGGCCCGGCGTCTCAACGCGCCGGGCGCGGTTTGTGCTTTACGCCGCAAGGATATGGAGACAAATGGCTGACATATTCACCAAGTGCAGGGAATTCAAAACGGCGAAAGAGCTGGTCAGGCGCGGCGTTTACGGTTACTTCAAGCCTCTTGAATCCGCGCAGGGGCCGGAAGTGGTGGTGGAAGGCAGGAAAATGATAATGGCCGGCACCAACAACTACCTGGGCCTCGCCGACGACCCGCGCATGAAAAAAGCCGCCGTTGAAGCCATAACCAAATACGGCACCGGCTGCGCCGGCTCGCGCTTTCTGAACGGCAACACGATTTTCCATAACCAGCTGGAGCAGAAGTTGGCGCGCTTCAAAAAGCGCGGCGCGGCGCTTATCTACGCCACCGGCTACCAGATGAACATAGGCGTCGTCTCCTGCCTGCTGGGGAAAGACGACGTGGCCGTGGTGGACAAGCTGGACCATGCCAGCATTCTGGACGGCGTTAAATTTTCCGGGGCGGAGATGAAACGTTTCCGCCACAACGACCCCGCAAATCTGGAGCGCATTCTGGCGGCCATACCGCCCTCGCGCGGCAAGCTGGTCATCGTGGACGGCGTCTTCAGCATGGAGGGCGACATCTGCCCCCTGCCGGAGATAGCGCGCATCGCCAAAAAATACGGCGCGCGGCTTATCGTGGACGATGCGCACGGCACCGGCGTGCTGGGCGAACACGGGCGCGGCACCTGCGAGCATTTCGGACTGGAACACGACGAGGTGGACCTGATTGTGGGAACCTGCTCCAAGTCTTTCGCCTCGGTGGGCGGCTTTGTGGCGGGCGACAAGGACATCATACATTACATACAGCACAACTCCCGCTCCATGATATTCTCGGCGGCGCTGCCGGTTTCCTGCGTGGCCACCATCTCCACCGCGATAGACATAATAGAATCCGAGCCGCAGCGCCGCAAAAAACTCTGGGACAACGCGAAGATGCTCAAGAAAGGGCTGGAGGACGCCGGTTTCACCATCGGCCCCACGGAGACGCCCATAATCCCCGTCATCATCGGCGAGGATGCGAAATGCTTCATGATGTGGCGCGCGCTTTACGAGGCCGGGATATTCTCCAACCCGGTGGTCTGCCCGGCGGTGCCGCCGGGGCGCGCGCTGATGCGCGTTACCCCCATGGCCACCCACACCACCGGGCACATAAAGGCCATTGTGCGCACCTTCGCGGAATGCGCGGAACATATCGGGCTGCGGCCCGCCGCCGGAGCGCGCAAGTAAACCGGGAGAGGCGATGCCCGACATTGAAATACGGGAGATTCAGGAGCGCGAAATATCCGCGTTCGTGGATTTCCAGTATGAGCTTTACAAAAACGACCCGTACTGGATAGGCGACCTCAAAAGCTCGGTCCGGGCGCTGTTATCCCTCTCCCACCCCTTCTGGAAACATGCCGAGCGCAAACTGTGGCTGGCGTGCCGCCAGGGCCGCCCGGTTGCCCGCATAGCCGCCATAATCAACCAGACCCATAACGATTTTCACAATGAAAAAACCGGCTTTTTCGGCTTTTTTGAGACGGCAAACGACGCCGAAGCCGCCCGCGCGCTGGTCCTCAAGGCGGAAGGCTGGCTGAAGGAAAGCGGAATGGACAGGATGCGCGGCCCCGTGAACCCGTCCACAAACGACATGTGCGGGCTGCTCATTTCCGGCTTTGACTCGTATCCTAAGGTGATGATGCCTTACAACCCGCCTTATTACGGGGAAATGCTGGAGGGCTGCGGCCTGTCCAAAATAAAAGACCTGCACGCCTATATCCGGTTTTCCGAGCAGCCGCTTTCCGAGCGGATAGAGAAGATAATCTCCCGCATACAGACGCGCAAGGACTGGCGCGCGAGAGAGATCCGCCTGTCCGACTTGGGCCGCGAACTGGAAACCGTGCGCGAAATCTACAACGACGCCTGGAGCGAGAACTGGGGATTCGTGCCTATTTCGCGCGAGGAAATGGCCTTCGCCGCAAAAGAACTGCGCCCCGTGTTAAAACCCAAATACGGCTGCATCATAGAAGTGGACAACAGGCCCGCCGCCTTCAGCATAGTCTTGCCGGACATCAACCAGGCGCTGCGCCCGCTGCGCGGCGAGCTTAACCCGCTGAATTTCATAAAACTGCTTGTGGAAATGCGCCGCATCAGGCAAAGCCGGCTGCTGATGCTGGGGGTCAGAAAAGAATTCCGCAGCCGGGGCTTTGAGCTGATTCTCATAAAACACGCCATAAACACCGCGCGCGAGTGCGGCTGGCTGCACGGCGAGCTTTCCTGGATACTGGAAGACAATTATAAAATCATCTCCGTCATAGAGGAAATCGGCGGCAGGCTTTACAAAAAATACCGGATTTACTCAAAAGAGTTCTACGAACAGCCCCCCATGCTGCGCCCGGAAATATCGTCGTCGCAGTTTTTCTGAAAAACCCCCGCAAAAATTCGTGTTTTCCTCATTCCCCCGCAACCGCCCCGCATAGGACCTTTGGCCCATGACAGAAACTCCCCCGCCGCTATACTATCGGTGAGAATCCGCGCAGGACGCAGACGGCGCACACGGGAAACAAACGCGGATTATCACCGGGAGAGCGTATGACCATGAATTTGAGGACGGCTTTGCGGTTGTGGCTGCCGAGTGCGGCTTGCTCCGCGGTTATGGCGTTGATAGCGGCGGGAACAGCCTCCGCCCAGGATGTTCCGGACCCCGCAAACCCGACATGGGATGATTCCGCGGTTTCCATCACCGGCGAGGATACCATAAAAAGCGAGGATGCCGAGAAATTCACCAAGGATTTCGGCGAAGGCGCTGATTTCTTCGGAGGCGGAGGAGGCGGGCAGGGCGGCGACGGCGGTGGCGGCGGTGGCGGGGGAGGCGGTGGCGGAGGAGTCGCGGCAGCATTTGATTCCGGAGGAGGCGGTGGCGGTGGCGGCGACGGAGCGGGGGGCAATCTCAAGCAGGCCGTAATGAAAATCCTGGAAAAAAACGCCAACAGCGGCGGCCAGGACAAGAGTCTTTTTAAAAAGATGCTCAGCGCATGGAAAAAAGGGGTAACCGTCACCAAACCCAAAGGCGGTGAGGGTGGGGGGATGTGCCAGAAGCAGGGCGCGCTGGCCTTCACCATAGTGGGCCAGCCGAAGATATTCATGTGCAACACAGCGCTTGCCAAATCCGAAAAGGACAAGCAGCAGATTTTGATACACGAGGCCGTGCATGTCGTGGGCCACAGCAACGAATGCCTTGCCACCAAGATAGAGCGCAAAGCCATGCGCTCCGTGGGCAAAACCCCGTTTGAAAACGGCTACGTCCAGCAGTGCGGCTCCCAATAAGACCGGCTGCGTCCAGGCGGAAAACCCCTTTTCCCGGAGGGGTTTTTCGCTTTTCCGGGGGGAACCGGGTCAGCGGGGATGGTATTTGTCGCGCAGGCGCTTGAGATCGGAACGGTCAAGATGAGTGTAAATCTGGGTGGTGGACAGGCTGCTGTGCCCCAGCATTTCCTGAAGCGAACGCAAATCCGCCCCCCCTTCCAGCAAATGCGTGGCAAAAGTGTGCCGGAACAGGTGGGGATGGATTTTCTTTTCCAAGCCGGCGGCGCGGCCCAGCGCGGCAATATCCTTCCACACCTGCACCCGGCTTAATTTTCGCCCGGATTTATTCAGAAATATCTCGGAACCGCAGCTTTTGCCGGAAAAACGCTCGGCCCGCGCGCGCAGATAAGCCGCAACCGCCGCCAGCGCGCGCGCGTGCACCGGCACCATTCGCTCCTTGCCGCCTTTGCCGCGCAGCAGAATCCAGCCGCGCTCCGCGTCCAGCGATTCAAGCGGCAGGTTTATAAGCTCGGATATGCGCGCGCCGCCGGCGTAAAACAATTCCACTATGGCGCGCGTGCGCAGCGAATGGAAATCGTCTGCCGGGAACGATAACAGCTTCTGCATCTCCCCGCGCGTCAGCCAGTGCGGGATGGTGGCGGGCAAATGCGGCATTTTGAACCTGCCCGTAGGGTCCCTGACGATTTTTCCCTCCACGGCCAGATAGCGGTAGAAGGCCCTGATTGATTCCATTTTGCGGAACACGCTCCGCGCCGACAGCCGCCCGCGCGAGCGCAGCTGCCACAGGTATTCTTCCAGCCGGCGGGGGGAAAGGGAGGCGGGGTCGCTGTCGCCGCACCAGAGCAGGAAATCGCGCGCGTCGCGCCGGTAGGCGTCTATCGTATTCGGCGAATAAGCCCGCTCCAGCGCGAGATGCCGCCTGAAATCATTCAGCAGGGCGCTGTTCACCGGGGACCGCCTTGCGCGGCATTCTGCGCTCTATGATTTTTCCGTTGAGGTCCAGGCGCACCCTGTCGGGATATATCTTGAGCACCTTCAAATTCTTGAAAACCCTGCCCTCGGTCAAAAGCACGCCGTTTATGCTGACCATGGGGCTGGTCCTGGACCACACAATGCCGTTTACGGAAAGGCCGGCAAGCTCGTTTTTTACGATCTTGGCCTGCCGGGTCGCGGTGGAAATCTCCACTTCCACAACCATATACTCAAAAATATTGCGCATTCCCGGCGGCAGCTGATAGTCCCTCACTTCCGGCGGCTCCTCTATTTTTTCAATGGCGGCGGCCTCGCCCGTATCGGTTATCGGGCGGGAAAAGTAAACCATGGCCGCCCCCAGCGCGAGGACTGCGGCCAGCGGAATTATCCGCTGCACTGCGGCAATATTCATCGCCCGCCCTCCTCGTCAACGATTACCCGCCTGCCGGAAGCGGGGGCGCTGCCGCGCACGACAGCCGGCTCGTCCGCGGCGAATTTGGCCGGAACCGCGTTTCCCCCGCCAGATCCCGCCCCTGCGGAGGGATTTTTTTCGGACACCGGCTGAATATCCTCGGCGAATTTAGCGGGCAGCGCTTTGCCGGGCGCGGCGGCGGGCGCCGCAACCGGCGCGGGCCTGGCAATTTCCGCTTTTCCGCGCGCGGGGCGGCTGCCGGCGGGTCCGGCGGGCGGAGAAACCGCCGCGGTGGATTTAACAACCGCGCTCTTTGCGTCCGGGGCCGGAGCCTGCGCGGCTGGTTTCTGCGGCTCCGGAGGAGCGTGCGCGGCCCTGGAGGAGCCCTGCTTTTTCTTCTCCGCCGGGACCAGCAGCAGCATGGCCATGTCAAGCGTCATCACGCAGCCGTTCAGGGCGCCGCAATTGACGCCGATATCGGATATGTGGACTTTCTCCCGCCGGTTCTGCATCACGCCCACCAGCCGCTGTATGTCCGTGAATCTGCCGGAAATCGTGGCCTTGATGGAAAGCTTCTGCAGATTTTTGTCCGGGTTTCCGCTCAGCGAGGGCGAAATGCCGCTGATGGCGACGCCGTTGCGCTCGGCAAGCTCGCGCAAATCGGAGACCCATTGCAGAAACTCCGTCTTGCCGGACATGCGCTCCTGATACACCTTCAAAGTTTCCCGTATGGCGGCATTGGCGCGCAGCAGGTCGTATTTGGATTTTTCCTGGATATATTTACTGTTCAATTCCTCCACCCTGAAATACAGCGGCAGCCCGGCGCCGCCAAGCCCGGCGGCGGCTATAAGGAGAACCACCAGCGGCCTGAAAACCGTCGTTTTCTGAAGCAACGGCAGCACCTGGCCGCCTATCTGTTCAAGCACCGGACTTGTTTTTTTGTCCATTTATTTTGCCGTCAGGGAGATGGACGCCTGTATCTCCTCTCCGCTCTTTATAAGCTGTATGGAGTTGACCGCTATTTTGCGGAATGTCCTGGACAGTTCCGGCGATTCCCGCAGGCGGTTCAGGAAAATCTCAACCTCGTCCTCCGGCTTGTTTTTGCCGCTGCTTCTGGCGGCTATGAGAAGGCTTACGGAAGGGGGGGTGCGTTTTTTGGTCCAGACCTCGTCCTTGCCGACAAAGTTTACTATGCGCACGTCGGGGGTAAGGAGCTTGCCTATGTTTTCCATCATGGCGCACCACTGGACCCTGCCGGTGAACAGCTCGCTCATGGGGGCAATCTGCGCGCGCAGATTGCTGTTGTTTGAGGCCATCTCGCCCACGGACAGGCCGGCCAGCTGGGGATCCTGGTTATTCACCGCCTGCTGCAGGCGCACGTTTTTTTCTATCTGCAGCGTATGACCGTACATGAAAAGCAACGTGCTAAGCACTATGATTGTGGTGATTAAAGCCTCAAGATACGGGAATGTCATCGCCACTGAAACGGGTTTATGCCCGCCGCGCGCCATATCCATCACCACGGTGTCCGTGTCAATAGCGCCAAGCGCCAACCCGAAAGCTATGGTGCTGCCGTCATACGGCATCCCGGCGGAGCCGCGGCAGGGCAGGGCTGTCATTTCCGCCAGCGCGGGGGCGATGGAATCGGCTGCCGCGCCCTGAACCGCTATATGGCTGATTCCGGAAAAGGAGAATTGCTTCTGCGCGTAGGTGATAAAACTCTGCGCCACCGGGAACAGCGCCGCTGCGCTGTCTTTTTTCCCGGACGGAACCAGCTGCCAGGCCAGCGGAACCGTCCCCAGCGCCAGAGCGACCAGCGTTTTTTCCGGCCCGCTTATTATCCGTATCTCGGGCAGCTTTCCGGCGGAAGGCGGCAACTGGTGCCACGACGCGCGCAGCGCCGACATGGCGCCGGCCTCAACCCGGACAATCCTGATGCCCAGCTTGTCAAAAGCCTCGGTAATCGGGGAAAGCACCGTTTTCTTGGCCGCGCACATCAGAACATAATTCTGCTCGTTTATCTGGCAGGCGGTCCAGTCCCTGGCCATTGCCGCCGAATGCAGGAATTCCGCGCGCGGATTGTCGGACACCAGGGCGTCTATTTCCAGATGCTTGCCCGGCCTGAAGGAGGTGGCAAACGCGTAATAAAACACCGCCGCGTCTTTGACCCCCGCCGAAGCCAGCTCCGGCAGCGACAGGAACCAGCCGCCCAGTTTGGCCGGAAGAGAGCGTTTGCCGTACTCCGGCAGGCTGGACATATCGGCGGCTTCCGCAGTGGCCGGAAAAATCTCGCGCAGATACGCTTGCAGCGGCTTGTCGCCAAGCGGGCCGCTGAAGCTGGATATGACCTTTATCCCGCGGAATTCGGCGGCCACGCGGCAGACGAAGATTTCCCCGCCGTCAATGTAAATTCCGACCCCGCGGTGGAATTTGGCCAGCGCGTCGCGAAAAGACAGTTTAGCCATCGGAGCCCATCTAAAATTCCCGTGTTTCGCCGCAGCCGCCGGCTTGGCGGCAAGCGGGATTTTTAACCTGAAAGTTTCAGTTGGCTGCGGGATTCGGCGAAAAACCGCTTCATACTGCCTTCACAAAATTATCCTTTCGCGCTGTGAAGCACGCGCGGATAATTTTGTCCGGCATTATCTCGCGCTTTTTCGCCCCGGTCCTCGCACCAACTGAAACTTTCAGGTTAACAGGCGTTCAGAGCGCCCTGGCGATATCCTCCGGCGCGTCGCCTGGGACGGCGCGGCCTTCCAGCTTTATGCCGCGCGCGGATATGGCTTTCAGCGCGGCCTTGTCGGCCTCGCTTAAAAAAATGGCGCGCCCTATCTGCGCCTTGCCCACGGCATGATGCATTCCGCCGACATTGACGCTTTCAAAACCGACTCCCAGTTCCGCCAGCCGGGCCACTTCCGCGGGCCCCGGGGTCAGCACCAACGTTTCGCCGCCGCCCGCCCCGGCTTTCAGATACTGTGCCGCCTCGCCTACGGTCAGCACCTTCAGCGCGATTTCCTCCTGAAGCGATATGCGCATCAGAATCTTGCGCGTCTCGTCCGCGGCGGCGTCGTCGGAGACCACCACCACCTCATCGCTTCCGAGAAAAGGCAGCCAGCCCTGCACCACCTGCCCGTGAACCAGCCTGTCGTCTATTCTGGTGAATATCATTTGTTTTTAGCGGCGTTGAAAAGCGCCTTCAGGTCGCAGACGGATTTTTTGCCGTCCTCCACGACCTTGCGCACCAGGTCGTCAAACTCCAGCCTGTTGCGGTAGCTGATGGCGGAAAGCACCATGTTAAGGTTGACGCCGGTTATCACCGCCGCCGATGCGGACTGCTGCGCCGGCGGAAACGCGATATTGGCGGGCGAACCGCCCAGCATGTCGGTAAATATTATGACCCCGCCCTGCGCCAGCCCGCGCTCCAGCGCGGCGCAGAGCCTGCGGCGCGCTTCCTCCACCGGCGCGCGCGGGGAGACGGAAATGAACTCCATCCCGTCGGGCTGGGCGCCGGCTATCATCTCGGCGGCTTCAAGCAGATACGCGCCGAACTCGCCGTGCGTTATTATTATGAGGCTTGTCATGCCCTATATCCCTGTCCAGGCTGTAAACGCCGTATCCCGCTGAAGAAAGCCTGCGCGCCGTCTCCGCGGCCATGAAAACGCTTCTGTGCCTGCCGCCGGTGCAGCCTATGGCGATAGTCAGATGAGATTTGCCTTCCCTGCCGTAAAGCGGCAGCAGGTAGCGCGCCAGCGCGCAGAACCTTTCCAGAAACCCGCGCGCCTTCGGGTCGCGCATAATATGGCGGGCCACGGCCTTGTCGTGTCCGGTCTTGGCTTTCAGCTCCGGCACATAGTTGGGGTTTGCCAGAAACCGCACGTCCATGACTATGTCGGCGTCCAGCGGCAGGCCGTATTTGTAACCGAAGGACATGACGGTAACCCGCAGCCGCGCGGAGCGTTTTATGTCCAGGATGCGGGCTATGGCTTCCTTAAGCTCGCCCAGCGTCATGGCGGTGGTGTCTATTATCTTCCACGCGCCGGCCCGGAGGCCGTCTATAAGCCGCCGCTCCAGCCGGATGGACTGCTCCACGTTGCTGCCCAGCGGATGGCGGTGCCGCGTCTCGGAAAACCGGCGGATTAGCGCGCTGTCCGAAGAATCCAGGTACAGCACCTTGAAATCAAAACCGCTTCCGCGCAGGCTGGAGAGCGTGCGCGGCAGGCTCTCCAGCGACTTGCCCTCTCTTATATCTATGCCCAGGGCCACATCCCCCAGGTCGCGCCGCCCGCGGACGAAGGCGGCAAACTCCTCCAGCAGCGCGACCGGAAGGTTGTCCACGCAGTAGAAGCCGAAATCCTCAAACCACTTCAGCGCCTGGCTCTTGCCCGCGCCGGACATGCCGGTTATGACGAAAATTCTGCGCTTGTTTTTCATCTGCCCGCCGGGGATTTCATCTGGCGGATAAGCCTTTCGTTGAATTCGCGGGCGGGGAAAATGCCCTGCCCTTTCAGCCGCTGGTTCAGCGCGGCCACTTCTATAAGCACGGCCAGGTTGCGCCCCGGGGTAACCGGGATGCACAGCGACGGAATCGTAACCCCCAGTATCTCGGACGTGTTGGCTTCCAGCCCCGTCCTGTCGCAGGAGGTCAAGCTGGAGGCGGAGGTCAGGCGCACCTCCATCTCCACACGGGTCTGGTCCATGACGGAACCGACCCCGAAAAGCAGCTCCACGTCTATAATTCCCAGCCCGCGCACTTCCATGTAATGCTTGAGCATGGCGGGGCAGCTGCCGTTGAGCGCGTCTCCCCGGCGGCGCTGTATTTCCACTATATCGTCGGCGACCAGTATGTGGCCGCGCTTGACCAGCTCCAGCGCGCATTCGGACTTGCCGATTCCCGGCCCGCCCTGTATCAGCACGCCAAGCCCGTAGACGTCCACCAGCACGCCGTGCAGCCGGGTTACGGGGGCCAGCCTGTCTTCCAGAAAAGCGGTGAGGCCGCTTACCAGCTGCGAGGTATCCATGCTGGAGGAAAATACCGGCAGTTTCGCCCGCAGGCAGGCGGTTTTCAGCACCGGCATCGGCCTGAGTCCGCCGGTTACAATAACGCAGGGCGTTTCCGGGGCGGAGAACATCTTCTCCAGTGTCGCCGCCAGTTTTTTGGAGGATTCCCGCTCGCAGAAGGCGTGCTCGCCGCGGCCTATTATCTGAATGCGCTCGGGACGGTAGTTTTCAAGGTGGCCGTCCAGCGCCAGGCCGGGGCGGTTCACCTCGCTCACTGTTATGCGCCGGTCAAGGAATTTGGCGCCGCAGGCCACCGACAGGCCAAGCGCGGCGCCCTTGTCGTCCAGCAGCTCCCGGACGGAAATGAATTTGGCGGGAACCGTTCCGGCGGCCATCGCGCCCCCGGTTATTTCTTCACCGGCTGAAGCAGCCCGTAGGTGTTGTCCTGCCGCTTGAAGACGACGTTGAGCTGCTTGGAGTCCTCGTCAAGGAAAACCCAGAAGTTATAGCCCAGCCGCTCCATTTCAAAAGCGGCGTCGTCCGGGCTCATGGGCATGACCGGCACCTGCTTGGTAACGGAAAACCGTATATCCGCGGCAGGCATGGCCTCGGCGGACTGGGCAAGAGGATTTTCGTCGGCGCGGTGGTCTTTCATCCGGGCCTTGTATTTTTTAACCTGCGTGTCTATCTTGTCGGATGCTTCGTCAACGGAGGCATACATATCCACCGTCTCGGCCCCGGCTTTGAAGGTCTGGCGCGCGGCGTGGGCCACTATCTCGGCCCGGCAGACTTTCTTTTCCATGGTGAGAATCACCTGCACCCACACTATCTGGTCAAAGTAATGCTGAAGCTTGTCCAGCCTTTCCCGGATATAATCCTTAAGCGACTTGGTAAGTTTTACATGCCTGGCCACTATTTGTACTGTCATAATCCTCCGTGCTGCCGCCGCGAAATTGCCTTGCTGGAAGGCAAACTCATTCAAACATTTATTCCGCGCCCTGTCAAGAAAAGCGCCCTCCGGCCTTTTCAACCCCGCCGCCGGATTGCGCCGGCTACCCGCGACATCACCCGTTTTTTGAAATGCTGTGGTGTGTTGGCAAACGACAACGAAAACGGAATCAAACCACGAAACACACAAAACACATGAGAGGGGAACAAAAAAGTTTCCGGGAGTTGTTCCTGCCTTGTTCCAGAGCCTTTTCGTGTGTTCCGTTCAATGATGGACACCGTTATTCTTGGCATTTGTTTTTTACTCGCGCGGTCGTTTCCGCAATACGGGACAGCAAACCATGGCATTGTGGAAAAAATGGGTGATGTCATGGCCGGCTACCCGATTGACCGGGGCGGGTATAAGTGCTAGAATTTGGCTTGCCGACGGCGGTTTCGCGCCGGATGGCAATTATAAACAGCCCCGGAACGGCGGGAAAGGCTTCACCGGATGTTTCGTCCCGCTACCGATAATAAAACGGGCGGTTTGTATTGGGAGAAACAGGTTATCAACACCTTGTGGATAAGTTGTGGAAAACACTGACGCAAAGAACCTCTGGACTGCTGTAACCGCCAAAATAGCGCATGATATAAGCGCGGACGCCGCCGAAATGTGGCTGAAGCCTGTCAAGGCGCTGGTTTTTGACCATAATTCGCTTAAACTGGAAGTGCCAAACCAGGTGTTTTATCAGACGCTGCGCGAGCGGTACGAGAAAAACATAATGGCCGCATTGCGCGACATAACCGGCGCGGAAGCAATTGTGGAATACAGCATTCCGATGGGTTCCAGTTCCCCCGCGCCGCTGTCCGCGCCGGAGCATATTCAGCCCCGCCAGCCGGAACACCGGCATTCGCAGGCGGCTTTTCCCAACAGGCTGAATCCCAATTATATTTTTGACGAATTCGTGGAAGGCCCCTCCAACCGTTTCGCCTGCGGGGTGGGACGCGCCGTGGCTAAAAAAGTGGGCGACAAGACAAGCAATCCCTTCGTCATTTTCAGCAAGCCGGGGCTGGGCAAGACGCATATCCTCCACGCCATAGGCAACGAGATTATAAAAAACTCCGCCGGCGCGAAGGTGCTTTACCTTTCGGGCGAGGAATTCGTGTACGAGTACATAGAATCCCTCCAGAACAAAACTTCGGATTCCTTCAGGAAGAAATACCGCTCGCTGGACTGTTTTCTGGTGGACGACATACAGTTTGTCGCCGGAAAAGAAGCCAGCGAGAAGGAGTTTTTCTACACCTTCAACGCCCTTGTGGAATCCAAGAAACAAATAGTGCTAACCTCGGACAGAATGCCAAACGAATTGTCCATAGACCAGAGGCTCAGCTCCCGCCTGCTGGCCGGGATTGTGGCGGAGATAAAACCTCCGGACGAGGAGACGCGCATCGCCATTCTCCGCAAAAAGCGCGACAAGAACCGTTTCGCCATACCGGATGAGGTTATAAATTTTCTGGGCGCCAGCATCACCGCCAGCGTCCGCGAGATGGAGGGCGCGCTCTACCAGCTCAACAGCTATTGCGCTATTCACAACTCCGCGCCCACGGTTTCCGTGGCAAAAGAGCTGCTGGGCGCGCTTATAGACGGGGAAAAGCGGGTTTCTGTGGATATAGACACGATAAAAAACTCCGTCGCCAGGCAGTACAAGCTGGACGTGGAGGATTTCAACTCCAAGAAAAAATCGCATTCCATTTCCTGGCCGCGGCAGATAGCGATGTACCTCGCGCACGAGCTTACGGAATGCTCCCTGCCGGAGATAGGCCGGGCCTTTGACCGGGACCACTCCACCGTGGTTCACGCCAGGGACCAGGTGAAAAGGAAACTGGAGTCTGATCCGTTTTTCTCCGCGGAGATAAACCAGATGAAATCTGAAATAGCGGAGGGAAGCGCGCGCAAATAGCCCTGTGGAAAAGCTGTTGGCGTTCCGGTAAAACGGGTTTTTTGTTGATGCTGTTGGCAACACCGCCGCGCAAATGGCCGGGATGTGGATGGTTTTCCGGCTCCTGCGGTCAACACAATCAACACAATCAACAGCGCAATAAAGAGGACAACAATGAAAATAGTTAGTAATAGAGAGAGTTTGCTGGAGGGGATGCAGATAATTCAGTCCGCGGTTTCATCGCGGACCACGCTCGCCATACTTCATAATTTCCTCCTGGAAGCGGCGGAAGGCCGGATAAAAATAATCCGCACAGATCTTGAAATGGCTACCACTCATTTCCTGTCCGCGGAGGTGGTGGAGCCAGGCAGCATCACCATACCGGCGAAGGAATTTTCGGATATACTGCATCTGTTGCCCCAGGGTGCGGAGATAGAACTCTCCTCTGATTCCAACAACAGAATCCGGATAACCTGCGATAAGGCCAAATTCCAGCTTTCCGGCGCGCCCAAGGACGAATATCCGCTTGTGCCGGACATGAGCAAGTCCGAAATGTTTGAAATGCCCGCCGCCGAACTGCGCCGGCTGGTGCAGAAAACTATATTCGCGGTTTCCAACCAGGAGACGCGGTATGTGCTTAACGGCCTGCTGTGGAAAAGCTCCAAGGATAAATTCGAAGTCGTGGCTACAGACGGCAGGCGGCTGGCCATGTGCTGGCGCAAAGGCGTGTCCGCGGGGAAGGAGTTCAAGATAATAGTGCCGGCGAAAGTGCTGCACGAGCTGCTGCGCTTCCTGGGCCTCAACGAGCCTTCCGAAAAAGAGATGATAAACGTCGGCATAGCCGCCAACCAGATAGGCTTCCAGATGCGCCAGACAACGATGATTTCCCGGCTGGTGGAGGGGAATTTCCCGAATTACGAGCAGGTGATACCCGGCAAGAAAGAAATTTCCTGGGAGGCGGACGCCGCCCCGCTTCTGGAAGTAACCAAACGCGCCGCGCTTTGCGCGGGCGACCGCGGCTCGGTCAAATACGAGATGAAATCCGGCGTGCTGGCGGTGAGCGCCGTCTCGCAGAAAATGGAATTTCAGGACGAGGTCAAGACCGCCTACAGCGGCGCGGATTTCCACGTCTCCTTCACTCCGCAGTATATCGCCGACGTGCTTAAAAACATGTCCGCCGAAAAAGTGGCCATCAGCATGACCAACTCCTCCAACCCCGTGCTGCTGGAGCCGGCGGGGGAGACGGACTGCAAATATGTCGTCATGCCGGTCCGGTAAAGGCTGGAGCCCGCTGGCCGTCTGCGCGGACAGATTTAAAAATCTGCCCATAAAGCTCAGCAGGATGATGCTGCTGGGTTCGGTATGGGGGAAAGAGGCCGGCGCCATGGCCGCGCATTGGGAGCTTTACGGCGCGGACGCCGCCAGAAAAGTGATTTTCGTGAAAGTCTCCAGCGCCGCGGCCCGGCAGGAGCTTTCGCTGAGGGCGCCGGCGCTGATACGGAGCCTGAATAAATATTTCGACAGGCCGTGGATAGCCGAAATAAGGCTTGCGTCGCGCGGAGAGGCGGCCTGCAAAGCGCAGCGCCCGGAGCAGGCCCCGACAGACAAACGGACGCGCAGATAATTTAACACGGGAGACAACATGACTGCTGACAAGGAAGTTATGGAAAAAGACGCCATAGGCGGCTACGATTCATCCAAAATACAGGTTCTTGAAGGGCTGGAGGCGGTGCGCAAGCGGCCCGCGATGTACATAGGCTCCACCGGCGCGATGGGGCTGCATCACCTGGTCTACGAGGTGGTGGACAACTCCGTGGACGAAATACTGGCCGGCGGCGCCACAACCATAGACGTGGTGATAGAGCCGGGCAACATCTGCTCCGTGGAAGACGACGGGCGCGGCATCCCCGTGGACCCGATGACCGACGTAAAAGACCCCAAGCTCAAAGGCAAATCCGCGCTTGAGGTGGTGATGACGGTGCTGCACGCCGGCGGCAAATTTGATTCGGGCGCGTACAAGATTTCCGGCGGGCTGCACGGCGTGGGCGTTTCGGTTGTGAACGCGCTGTCCGACTGGCTGGAGGTGGAGGTCTACCGCGACGGCAAAACCTGGTTCCAGGCCTACGACCGCGGCAAGCCGCGCGGGACGGTGGAGGCGCGCGCCAAAACGAATCAGCACGGCACCAAGGTGCGCTTCAAGCCGGACGGCCAGATGTTCGGCGACAACCAGTTTTCATACGACGTAATCTCAAACCGGCTGCGCGAGCTGGCATTCCTCAACGCCGGCGTCAAAATCAACCTCACCGACGAGCGCGACGATAAGCAGCATATCTTCCACTACGAAGGCGGCATCTCCCAGTTCATCAAGCACATCAACGCCAACAAGAAAAATCTCAATGCCGACCCCATACACATCACCCGCCAGTCCGGCGACGCGATGGTGGATTTCGCCATACAGTACAACGACGGATATTCGGAAAACGTCTATTCCTTCGTCAACAACATCAACACCATAGAGGGCGGCACGCATTTAAGCGGATTTCGTTCCGCGCTGACCCGCGTCATCAACGACTACGTCAAGAAATACGACCTGGCAAAAGACAAGGAGTTCTCCCTCTCCGGCGAGGATGCCAAAGAGGGGCTTGCCGCCGTTGTCTCTATCAAGATACCGCATCCGCAGTTCGAGGGGCAGACCAAAACCAAGCTGGGCAATTCCGAGGTGGAGGGCATCGTCCGCTCCATCGTCGGCGACACGATGGCGACGTTTTTCGAGGAAAACCCCAACACCGCCAAGCTCATCTGCATCAAATGCATAAGCGCCGCCAAGGCGCGCGAAGCCGCCCGCAAAGCGCGCGAGCTGGCGCGCCGCAAGGGCGCCCTGTCGGATTCGGGCCTGCCCGGCAAGCTGGCCGACTGCCAGGAGCGCAACGCCGCCAACTGCGAGCTGTTCATAGTGGAAGGCGACAGCGCCGGCGGCTCCGCCAAGCAGGGGCGGGACCGCGTTTTCCAGGCCATTCTTCCGCTGCGCGGCAAAATACTAAACGTTGAAAAAGCGCAGCAGCTTAAAATGCTCTCCAACGAGGAAATCCGCACGCTTATCGCCGCCATGGGAACCGGTTTCGGCGAGGGCGACGGCGGCTTTGACCTGGGCAATCTGCGCTACCACAAAATCATCATCATGGCCGACGCCGACGTGGACGGCCAGCATATCCGCACGCTGCTGCTTACGTTTTTCTACCGCCAGTTCCGCCCGCTGGTGGACGGCGGGCATATTTATATCGCCCAGCCGCCGCTCTACAAGCTCAAAAAAGGCCGCACCGAGATGTACATAGAGACCGAGGAAAAACTGCAAAGCTGGCTGCTCAAAGAAGGCATAGGTTCCGTTGCCGTGGAGCGCGGCGGCAAAAAACTGGAAGCCCGCGAGCTGGGCGAGTTGCTGGTTGCCCTTATAGAAATAGAGGACCTTCTGCGCCGGATGGAGGGAAAAAACCTTTTCGTTGAGGATTTTTTCGCCTTTATCGGCAAGGGCCAGCTGCCTGTGTACCGCGTTCCCGAAAGCGGGGACGGTTTCCGCTATTTCATGAGCGAAAAAGAATACCGCGACTACGAGGCCGTCTATATCAAGACCCGGCGCGAGGAATTGCTCCGGGAAGCCGCCGGCCAGCCGCTGGAGATTGAAGACGAGGATTTGCGCCCCGAGCATCAGACCCTGTGGGAGCTGGGCAAGCTGATGGCCGCGTCCGAAAAGCTCAAAAAGCTGGGCTATTCCTTCGCGGACGATTACAGCGCGAAAGAAGACGACAGCGCTTTCAAGCCCAAAGCCGGAAAAGAGCAGCCCCCCGCGCCGCCGATGTTCCGCGTCAGCGCGGAAAAAACCATTATCTCCGCGCGGGACCTCCGCGGTCTGCTCAAGGCGGTGCGCGAGGCCGGGGCGGCGGGGGCGAACATCCAGCGCTACAAAGGTCTTGGCGAAATGAACCCGGAGCAGCTCTGGGAAACCACCATGGACCCGTCGCGCCGGAAGCTGCTGCATGTCGCCGTGGAGGACGCCGCCGAGGCGGACCGGATATTCACCACCCTCATGGGCGACAGCGTGGAGCCGCGCCGGCAGTTCATAGAATCCCATGCTCTGGAAGTGAGAAATCTGGACATCTGACGCTGCTGTCTTTGCGAAACGCCGCGCGGGCGCGTATTGCGCCCGCGCGGCGTTTTGTCTCCTCATTTCAGGCTCAAATAAGCTATCATTTCGGGATAATGAAGCCGAAAATACTGATAGCGGATTCTCCGGCGGGCGCGGGGCCGCTGGGAAGGCTGCTGTCCGCCAATGGCTACAACGTGGAAACCGCCTCCGTCAAAATGGACGCGGAAACCGCGCTTTATGTCTGGAAGCCGGACCTGGTGATAGTCAATATTTTCTGCCGCACCCTGTCCCCGCTGGAATTTCTGGCCTCGGCCTCAAGCGCCGCCGCCATGCGTCCGGTCAAAACCCTTGTCCTTTCCTGCCAGCCTTCGGCGCAGCCGGCGCTGGCGCAGGGTTGGCTGCAAAAGCCGGTGGAATTTTCGCAGCTTAAGCCGCTGCTGCTCAAATGCGCCGGCGCGGCGGGGCCCGGCAACCGCATCCCCGTCCTGCTGGCGGACGCGGACCCTAAAAGCTCCGGCATAATAAAAATGTATCTTGAAACGGGGTATTACCGCCCCGTCCTTGCGCCTTCGGCGGAGGCCGTGCTGGCCGCGCTGAAGGAGCAGCCCCCCGCCGCAATTATAATGGACCCGCTTCTGCCGGATGCCAGCGGCTTTGAACTGCTGCGCGGGCTGCGCGAGTCCGGCGCGCCGCTGCCGCCGGTGATAATAGAAACCGCGCTGCGGCTGGGAGAATTCCATAAAAAGGGCCTGCTTACCGGCGGGCCGGAGCTGGTGGCGGCGGAACTGCCGGAGGAGCTTGCGCTTTCCGCCGTGGCCGGGGCGCTGGCCGCGCCGGCGGCGGCCTCCGGGCAGAGGCCGCGCGTGCTTCTAGCGGAAGACGACCCCGTGCTGCTTTCCCTGATGCGCGAGGTGCTGGATTCCGCCGGGTTTGACGCCGCCACCGCCTGCGACGGCGGCGAGGCGCTGGAGAAAATCCGCAAATCCCCGCCGGATATCGCCGCGCTGGATTATGACATGCCGGTCCTGGACGGGCTGGCGGTGATAGCCGCGCTCAAAGACGATTCGCTGCTGGCAAACCTGCCGGTGATGCTGCTCAGCGCGGCAAAGGAAAAGCAGCTAAAGCTCAAAGCCTTAAATCTCGGCGCGGACGATTTCATGCCCAAGCCCATAGACACCGACGAGTTTACCGCCCGCCTGCGCATGATACTGCGCCGCACCCGGCAGGTGCTGGACGCCAATCCGCTGACCCGGCTGCCGGGGAACCCCTCCATCGCCGCGCGCATAGAGCGCGCCATAGCCGGCGGCGGCGCTTTCGCGGTGCTGTATGCCGACATCAACCAGTTCAAGCCGTATAACGACAGCTACGGCTTTGACGCGGGCGACAGGGTTATAAAAGCTGTCGCCGACATTCTGGTCAGCCGCGTCAAACGCTGCGACGGCGGCGGCTTCATAGGCCATATCGGCGGGGACGATTTCATAGCCGTAACCGCGCTGGACTGCGCCGAGGAGCTGGCACAAGGCGTCCTGTCGGATTTTGACGCTGCGGCCCCCTCTTTTTACAACGATGCCGACCGCGCGCGCGGGTACATAGAATCCACGGACCGGCTGGGGCGGGAGCAGCGGTTTCCCTTCGTGTCGCTGGCGATAGGGATTGCACATAACCGGCTGCGCAGGCTGACCTCGCTGGGCCAGATAAGCAGTATCGGCACCGAGCTCAAGCATTACGCCAAGCGCAATTCCGGCAGCTCCTACGCGGTGGACCGCCGCTCCGACAACAGGCCCGCAGGCGCATGACAAAAATACTAGACTTGCTCCCGAATAATTTTTTGGGCAAAAATCACGGTTTTTGGCCTGCAACTTCGCGGCCACCGGCTTACACACCCCGCCGGAGTGTGCTCGCCTCTGTCCGCTGCGTTGCAGGCCAAAATCCTGTCTTTTTGCCTCATAAACCTTATTCGGGAGCAAGTCTACTTTTTTCCATCGCGGTTTGCGTGCTGCTTTGCGGCTGCGTGGACGTTCCGGTTCAGGAGGCCGCCGCGCCCGCGCCGCGCGCCGCGCGGCTGCGGGATTTAGGCATGGCCCCGCCGGGGCTGGCGCAAAGCGAAACCGTCCATTTCGTCATACGCGCCCCCTCCGCGGCGGATGCGGAGCGCTACGGCAAATATGCCGAGCAGGATTACGAGAACATAATGAGCGCCACCGGCCTCTATTCATTCATGCCGCAGACGCAGTACGAGATAGTGGTCTACGGCTCCAGGCAGGAGTATCTGGACAAAACCGGCCAGCCCGCCTGGTCCGCCGGGATGACTTTGCGCAACGCCGTCGCCGTATACGACGGCGAGCAGGCCCCCCGCGTGCTGGCGCACGAGATGACGCATCTCATATTCAACGAATTCATGCGCCGCCCCCGCCCGGATTTGCGCTGGCTAAACGAGGGGCTTGCCGTCTACACCGAGACGCTCTCCATGGACGATGCCTCCGTGCGCGATTACAGGAACCGCTCGCTTTCCGCGATGAAGTCTTCGTGCATGGATATGAACATGCTCTCCGGCTATGTTCCGGCGCAGGACGACACGGCCCGGCTGGTTGACACCTGGTATATGCAGTGCGAAAGCACGGCGCGGTTTATGATAGAGGAAGGCGGGCGTTTCCAGTTCTCGGTTTTCCTGACCAGAATCCGGGACGGCGCGGATGCCGACGCGGCGGTAAACGACGCCTGGCGCGGCAAATGGCAGGGGCTGCGCGGCGTCTTTGACGGCTGGAAAAAATATCTCGGAATAATTTGATTTTTCCCTGGCGCGCGTCCGCGCTATTTTTATTATGGATATATCTTTATCCCGCTTGTTGACGGAGATTGCGCCATGATGCCGGAAACCGCCCCGCCCGGGACGCGGCGCGCCGCGCTGCCGGTGGAGGGGATGCATTGCTCCGCCTGCGCCTCGCGCATAGAAAGCGCGCTTGGCGCGCTGCCCGGGGTGGAGGAAGCCTCCGTCAATCTGCCCAACCGCCGCGTTTACGTCGCCTACCGTCCCGAAACAGTCTCCCCCGAAGTATTGCGCGCGGCGGTGGAAAAGCTGGGCTACAAAGTCCCCTCCGGCCAGGGGGAGGGCGCGGCGGAAGCGGCCCTGGCGCGCGAGACCGCCTCCTACGGCCTGAGATTTCTGGCGGCGGCCTGCGGCGCGGCGGCTATACTGTCTGCGGGATATTTTTCGCTGTCGCAATATACGGTATGGCTTATTGCCACCGCCGTCTGGGCCTGGAGCGGCGCGCATTTCCATGCCGGGTTTGCGCGCGCGTCAAAGGCCTTTGCGCCGGACATGGACATGCTGGTGAGCATGAGCTCCGGCGCGGCGTATTTCTACAGCGCGGCGCTGACGCTGTTCCCGGACTGGTTCGCGCGCGGCAGCGCGCCGCTGTGGGGGGAGATGGCGCTGCTTATCGCGTTCATCAATTTCGGCAGATGGCTGGAAAGCCGCGCCCGCGGCGGCGCGGGGGCGGCGGTGGCGCGGCTGCTGCGCATGTCGCCCAAATTCGCGCGGGTTATTGAAAACGGCAGGGAAATAACCGTCCGCGCCGCCGAGGTGCGCCCCGGCCAGTTGCTGGCCGCCGGCCCCGGAGAGCAGTTCGCCGCGGACGGGACCGTTGAAAAAGGCGTCTCCTCCGCCGACGAATCGCTTCTTACCGGGGAAAGCCTGCCGGCGGACAAGCTGCCCGGCTCGCGCGTTTTCGGGGGGACGCTCAACAGGCACGGCTATCTGGAATACCGCGCCGCCTCCTCCGGGGCGGATACCGCGCTTTCGCGCATAGTAACGGCGGTGCGCCAGGCGCAGAACGCCAGGCCGCCCGCGCGCCGCGCCGCCGACGCAGCCGCGCGCTGGTTCGTGCCGGCGGTGTTTGTGGCGGCGGTGGCGGCGGGGCTTTTGTGGGTCAAATTCGGCGGGGATTTCGCGTTTTCCAAAGGGGTGTCCGTTTTCGTCGCGGTGCTGGCGGTGGCCTGCCCCTGCGCGCTGGGGCTGGCGGTGCCCATGGCCCTGGCCGTGGGGCTGGACCGCGCCGCCGGAATGGGCATTCTGATACGCAGCCACCGGGCGGCGGAAACGGCGCATTCGCTGGATGTGGTCGCCATAGACAAGACGGGCACGCTCACCTCCGGCGACATAACGGTGGAAAAGCTGCTGCCCTCCGGCTGCGACGGGGAGTTTCTGCTGAGCAGCGCGCTGATAGCCGAATCCGCCTCCGAACATCCGTTCGCCGCCGCGGTGCGCGCGCACGCGCAAAAACTGGGCGTTTTGACGCAAAAGCCGGACTCGGCGCAGTCTTTTCCCGGCAGCGGCATAAAGGCGCGCTTCGGCTCCGAGGAAATACTGGCCGGCAGGCCGGACTGGCTGGCGCAAAACGGCGTGCAAATCCCGCACGACACGCTTGCCCCCGCCGATAATTCGGAGCTTGCCGTCGCCAGGGGCGGAAAATTTCTGGGGCTGATAGCGCTGGGCGATGCGCTGCGTCCCTCGGCCCGGCCCGCGGTGGAAAAATTGAAAGGCCTGGGACTGGAGGTTGTTCTGATATCCGGCGACAGGCACGGCGCCGTGGCAGCCGCGGCGCGGCAGGCCGGCATAGAGCAGTATTACGCGGGCGTGCTGCCGGAGGGGAAGGCGGCGGCGATAGCGGAGTTGCAGTCGCGCGGGCGGCGGGTCGCCATGGTGGGCGACGGGTTCAACGACGCGCCCGCGCTTTCCCGCGCCGACATAGGCATAGCCCTTTCCACCGGCACCGACGTGGCGATGGAGGCGGCGGACATAACAATCATGCGCCCCAGCCTTGCCGCCGTCTGCGATGCGCTGGTTTTAAGCCGCGCGGTGCGCCGGGTGATGCTGCAAAACATCGCCTGGGCTTTCGGCTATAACGCCCTGCTGGTGCCGCTGGCGGCGGGCGCGTTTTATCCGCATTTCGGCATTCTGCTGCCGCCTTCGTCCGCGGGCGCGGCGATGGCTTTAAGCTCGCTTACGGTGGTGTTTAATTCCCTGAGGCTGAGGAACATCAAAATATGAAAAACATCTACGGCTATACCGACAAACATGCCGCGAAAGGCAGAAAAAATTCGCTTCCCCCGCTGGAAACATGGGAAAACCAGTACCGGCGCGACTACGACATCAAAATCGTCAACCCGGAGTTCACCTCCGTCTGCCCGAAAACCGGGCTGCCGGATTTCGGCGTCATCACCATAGACTATGTGCCGGACAAGCTGTGCCTGGAGCTTAAATCGCTCAAGTATTACCTGCTGGCCTACCGGGATACGGGCATTTTCATGGAAAACATCGCCAACCGGATTCTGGATGATATTGTCAAAGCCGCCGCGCCCAAACGCGCCGTGGTTACGGGCGAGTTCACGCCGCGCGGCGGGTTGCGCTCGGTCATAACCGCCAGATGGGAAAAATAAGTATATTGATACCATGCCGGCAAACAAGCTGAAAACCATCCGCCAACTGGCGCAATTGCGCGCGGCGCTGGGCGCGAAGGGAAAAAAGGTCGCGCTCTGCCACGGGGTGTTTGACCTCGTGCATCCGGGGCATATCAAGCATCTGGAGGCCGCCCGGCGGCAGGCGGACGCGCTTTTTGTCACCGTAACGCCGGACCGGCATGTCAACAAAGGCCCGGGGAGGCCGGTTTTCAGCCAGCAGCTGCGCGCGCAGTCGCTTGCCGCGCTGGAGCCGGTCAGCTATGTGGCCGTCAACGAATGGCCCACCGCGGTGGAGACAATCGCCGCCATAAAACCGGATTTTTATTTCAAAGGCTCCGAATACGCCGACCACGGGCGCGACATCACCGGCGGAATCGCAAAAGAGGAGGCGGCGGCCCGTTCCTGCGGAGCCGAAATCCGCTACACCGGCGAGATAACATTCAGCTCCACGGAGCTGCTGAATAAATTTTTCGGGGTATTCTCGCCGGAGGAGGAGGCTTTCCTGAACGGCTTCCGGCGCAAATACTCGGCGCAGGACGCCATAGCGATGATTCAGGGCGCGCGCGGCATGAAGGCGCTGGTGGTGGGCGACGCGATTATAGACGAATACCACTACTGCCGGGGCCTTGGCAAGCCGCCGAAAGACAATATCATCTCGGCCAAGTTCATCCGGGAGGAGCGTTTCGCCGGCGGCGCGCTGGCCTGCGCCAACCATCTGGCCGGGATTTGCGGGCGGGTGGATCTGCTGACCTGCCTGGGCGCGCGCGATTCGTGCGAGGATTTCGCGCGCGCGAAACTGGCGCGCAACGTGCGCCCGGTATTTTTCCGGCGCGAAAACGGGCGCACCACGATAAAACGGCGTTTCGTGGACGAGGCCTTCCTCTCCAAACTCTTTGAGATAGAGATTATTGACGATACCCCCCTTCCGCCGAAAACCGACGACGCGATAGCTAGGCATTTATCCAAAATAATCGGCGGCTACGATTTGGTGCTGGTCTCGGATTTCGGGCACGGGCTTATATCGCCGCAACTGCTGAAAATTCTGGAGCGGGCGAAGTTTCTCGCGCTCAACGCGCAGACCAATTCCGCAAATGCGGGCTACAATCTTGTGACAAAATACCGCCGCGCCGATTATATCTGCGTGGACGAGCCTGAAATCCGCCTGGCCGCGCGCGACCGCTACGGCGACCTGAAAAATATCGTCAAAAGCATCTCGCGCGGCATGAAATGCCGCCGTGTCTGCATAACGCGCGGCCATAACGGCGCGCTTGCGCGGGACGCGAAAACAGGCTTTGCGGAAGTTCCCGCTTTCGCCAAAAACATAGTGGACCGGGTGGGGGCGGGGGATTCTTTTCTGGCTTTCACCGCGCCGCTGGCCGCCTCCGGCGCGCCAGCGGACATGCTGGCTTTCATCGGCAGCGCGGCGGCGGCAATCAAGGTGGGCATTGTCTGCAACCGGGAGCCGGTGAACCCTGTCTCGCTGTGCAAGTTCATAAACACCCTGCTTAAATGAACTACGGAATAGATTCTCACAAGCTGGCTTTTCACCCGGAACGGGTGGCGGCATGGCGCGCGGGAAAAGACATTTTCCCGATATACGCGGAAATTTCGCCCTCCGGGGCCTGCAATCACCGCTGCGTCTACTGCGCGCTGGATTTCATGGAATACAAGCCGCGCATGATTGACGCGGACATTCTTAAAAAACGATTGTCCGAGATGGGGCGGCTGGGGCTTAAAAGCGCGATGTTCGCGGGCGAGGGGGAGCCTTTCCTGCACCCCCGCATGGCGGAGATAACCGAGCATTGCGTCAAATCCGGCGTGGACGCGGCTTTCACCACAAACGCCGTGCCGCTGCGCCGCGATATAACAGAGCGCATTCTGCCGGTAACCTCCTGGATAAAAGCCAGCGTCAACGGCGGCACGGCAAAAACTTATGCCGCCATTCACCGGACAAAGCCGGAGGATTTTGAGAAGGCGTTTTCCAACATGGCCTATGCGGCGGAGTTAAAACGGAGGCGCGGCTATCGCTGCGCGCTGGGAATGCAAATGATTCTGCTGCCGGAAAACGAGGGCGAGGCCGTCCTGCTGGCGAAAAAGGCCAAAGCCGCGGGGATGAATTATCTGGTCATAAAGCCGTATTCGCAGCATCCGCAGAGCAGAACACGCCGATACGCGGACGTGAAATACTCCGGCGGACAGAAGCTGGCGGCGGCTCTGGAAAAAATCGCCTCGGCGGAATTTTCGGTTATTTTCCGCAGCCGCGCGATGGAGAAATGGGATGCCGCCGAAAAGCCGTACTGCCGCTGCCTCGCGCTGCCGTTCTGGACATACATAGATTCCGGCGGCAATGTGTGGGGCTGCAGCATGTTTCTGGGCAAAAAAGAGTTTTATTACGGCAACATAAACGAAAGTTCTTTTTCAAAAATATGGAAAGGCGCGGAGCGGAAAAAATCGCTGGCTTATGCGGCGGGCAAGCTGGACGCCCGGCATTGCCGTGTCAACTGCCGGATGGACGAAATCAACCGCTACCTCTGGAATCTCAAAACCCCGCCGGAGCATGTGAATTTCATATGAGAAAGGAAATCCGGCTGGCCCTGCTGGAAAAGATGCTGGAAATACGGCTGTTTGAGGAGAAAATAATCTCCGCCTATCCCCGGCAGGACATGAAAACGCCGGTGCATCTTTATGTGGGGCAGGAGGCCATCGCCGCCGGAGTTTGCGCCAATCTGGCGGCGGAGGATTATGTCTTCACCACTCACCGCAACCACGGCCATCTGCTTGCCAAAGGCGCGGATATGAAGGCCATTGTGGCCGAGCTTTACGGCAAGGCGTCCGGCTGCTGCGGCGGCAAGGGCGGCTCCATGCATCTGGCGGATTTTGCGGCCAACTGCCCCGGCGCAAGCGCCATTGTGGGCGGGGCGATAGCTTTGGCGGCGGGGGCGGCCCTTGCCGCTAAAATGCGCGGGGAAAAGCGGCTTGCGGTTGCGTTTTTCGGCGACGGGGCGGCGGACGAGGGGATTTTTCAGGAATCGCTCAATTTCGCCGCGCTGAAAAAGCTGCCCGTCCTGTGTGTCTGCGAGAATAATTTTTACGCCACCAATTCGCATCAGAAGGCCCGGCAGCCGGGCGCGGATATTTGCCCCCGCGCCCGCGCATTGGGCATCCCGGCGGAAAAGCCGGACGGCAACGCTGTTGAGGCGGTGCATATGGCCGCAAAGCGCGCCGTAAAGCATATCCGCGCCGGAAAGGGGCCGTATTTCCTGCAATGCGACACTTACCGGTGGAAAGGGCATGTCGGCCCGGACTGCGATTATCAGAAAGGCTGCCGCCCGAAGGCGGAGCTGGATAAATGGCTAAAACGCTGCCCGGTGGCCGCTTACCGGCGCAATTTCAGCCGGGACGAGATTGGGCGGTTGGAAGCCCGGATAAACGAAAAAATCTCCGCCGCGTGGGAGTTTGCGGAAAGCGCGCCTTATCCCGCGCCCGAAACTTTATTAAAGGACGTCTATGCCCTGGACAAAAGTCCTTCTTGACAAGGCCGATTTTGAGACGGCCATCACCAAAGCCGGGCTGCGCGGCCTGAGCTACCGCGGGGCTTTGCTGGAGGCGCAGTCGCAATTACTGGAGGCGGACAAGGCGGTGTTTTTAATCGGCGAGGGGATAGACGACGCGGGCGGGGTCTTTGGCTCCACGCTGGGGCTGGCGGAAAAATTCGGCAAGGACAGGGTGCTGGACTGCCCCATCGCCGAAAACGGGATGACGGGCGTAGCGGTTGGCGCGGCCATTTGCGGAATGCGGCCTGTTTTCATACACATGCGCATGGATTTTCTGCCCATGTGCATGGACCAGATTGCAAACCATGCCGCCAAATGGAATTACATGACCGGCGGACATGCCAATGCGCCGCTTGTCATCCGCAGCATCGTCGGGCGGGGATGGGGCTCGGCGGCGCAGCATTCGCAGGTTTTGCACGGGATGTTCAACAACATCCCGGGGCTTAAAATCGCGCTGCCCGCCACGCCTTACGACGCGAAAGGGCTTTTGATTTCGTCCGTTTACGACGGCAACCCGGTTTTGTTCTGCGAGCACCGCTGGCTCTACGAGCTTGCCGGCTACGTGCCGGCGGAGAGCTATACGGTCCCCTTCGGCAAGGCGGTTGTGCGGCGCAAGGGCAAAGATGTAACAATCGTCGCGCTTTCGCTTATGGTCTGCGAGGCGGTGCGCGCCGCTAAAATCCTTGAAGCCGAGGGCATTGAAGCCGAAATCATAGATCCGCGCACCATAAAACCGCTGGACGAGGCCGCCATACTGGAATCGGTCAAAAAAACCGGCAGGCTCGTCATCGCCGACACCGGCGTCAAAACCGGCGGCGTCTCCGGCGAGATAGCGGCTGTGGTCGCCGAAAAGGGTTTTGACCTGCTGCGCGCGCCGGTTGCCAGAATCGGCCTGCCGGACGCGCCGGCGCCCGCCAGTCCCGCGCTTGAGAAAATCTACTACCCCGGCGCGCCGGAAATAGCGGAGGCCGCAAAAAAACTATGCCGGACAAAATAGACGTCTCCGTCATAATGCCCGCGCTCAACGAGGCAAAAAATATTGAGCTTGCCGTAGGAAATTCGCTGGCCGCTTTCGCCGAATTCGGGCTTGAGGGCGAAATAATCGTCATTGACGATGGCAGCCGCGACGGCACCGGCGAAATAGTCCGCCGGTTGGCGGAAAAAGACGCCAGGGTGCGGCTGCTGCGGCATGAAACGCCGCGCGGCATAGGCGCCTCCTTCTGGGACGGCGAGGCCGCCGCGCGCGGCTCCGCCGTGGTCATGCTGCCCGGCGACAACGAGAACGACCCCTCCGAGATTTTCCGCTATCACCGCGTGCTGGAGCAGGTGGATATAGTGATACCTTTCATTTTCAACAAGCAGGCGCGCTCGCTGTTCCGCAACGGGCTTTCATTCGCCTACCGCTTCATAATCAACACGACTTTTCTGGTGAACTTCAACTACACAAACGGCACCGTGCTGTACCGCAAATCCGTGCTGGACACGTTGGATTTCCACAGCACCGGATTTTTCTTTCAGACTGATATTCTGGTCCGGCTGGTGCGGGCGGGGTATCTGTTCGCGGAAGTTCCCTACCGGCTGGGGATGAGGAAAGAGGGCGTTTCAAAAGCCGTAACATTCCCGTCGCTGATGCAGGTGATAAAAGGTTACCGGCGGCTGGCGCGGGACCAATATTTCCACAAACACCCGGCGGAGCATTATCCCGATGATTCCCAAACCCTTAAACGGCGCTCTGATTCTTGACGGCCACAAGCTGGCCTGGCACAAGGATCGCGTGGAAGCCTGGCTGCGCGGCGAGCGCATCGCCCCTGTTACCATAGACTGCGCCCTCACCCGCGCCTGCGGCTATAAATGCGTCTACTGCTACGGCCAGCTTCAGGCTAACGACGAAAAACGGATGACAAAAGACGTCATTTTCCGCTTTCTGGACGATGCGGCGGAAATAGGCGTCAAGGCCGTGAGTTTTGTAAGCGACGGCGAGTCCACCTGCTCGCCGCATTTGTATGACGCGATACTGCGCGGCAAAGCCAACGGGCTGGATATGGCGCTGGGGACCAACGGCTACCTGCTGCGCGGGGACAGGCTGGAGGAAATTCTGCCCTGCCTGACGTATCTGCGCTTTAATATTTCCGCGGGCGAGCCGCAGGCCTACCGGCAAATCATGGGCGCGCCCGAAGACGGGTTTGAGAAAGTAACCTCCATAATCCGAAAATGCGTTGAAATAAAGCGCGCGAAAAAACTGGGCGTTACCATCGGCCTGCAAATGGTGCTTATGCCGGAATTCGCGCCGCAGGTGCTGCCGCTGGCCCGGCTGGGGCGGGAACTGGGGGCGGATTATCTGGTTATCAAGCATTGCAGCGACGACGAGAACGGCGCGCTGGGCGTGGATTATTCAAAATACGCCGGGCTGGAGGAGCTGCTGCGCCAGGCCGAGGCCATGAGCGCCCCGGATTATCTGGTGAAAGTGAAATGGTCCAAGATATTAAGCGGCGGGCTGCGTTGCTATTCGCGCTGTTTCGGGCCGCCTTTCATACTGCAAATGTCCGGCTCCGGGCTGGTGGCGCCGTGCGGGATGTTATTTAATTCCAAATACTCCAAGTACCATATCGGCAATATCGCGGAGACGCCGTTCAAGCAATTATGGCAATCAGAGCGGTACTGGGAAGTGATACGGCTTATTTCCTCGCCGGAGTTTGACGCCAAAACCATGTGCGGCACCCTGTGCCTGCAACACAGCGTCAATAAATACCTGCGGCTTGTAAAAGAAATGAATATTCCGCCGGAGGGGCCGCCCGGCCCGCCGCCCGCGCACGTAAACTTCATCTAAAATGTAAGGTTGTAGGCGACGGAGATGCTGTGGCCCGTGTAATTGCAGGGCAGGTACATCTCGTAATGGTTGTTTGACGAAGCCACCACAAAAGCGTAGACCACGCGCACGTCGGCGATTTCGTTGACGGGGCGGCGCATTCCCAGGCTGAACCGGGCCAGCAGGTCCTTTTGCGTGCCGGAGAGGAAATTGTTCAGCTCGTCGCGCGGGGGGCGGTCCGAGTAAGTGCGCAGCAGCAGCGAGGCTCCGCCGAACAGGTTCCAGTCCAGGTCGTCGCCCATTTGCTTGTCCGCGGGAAGGTTCAGGTTCCATTCATTGTAGCTGTAGGCGTTCTGCACAAGCGTTATATCCGAGGCGGGGTTGAAAATATCCGGCGAGTACGCGCCGAAATACTTGTAGCGCATGAAGGACTGGTTGGAGCGGTACATGGTGTATGTCAGCGCCGGCGCAAATTCCGCGGTGCGCAGCCGCTGCCGCCTGCCCAGGCTGAAGGCTAGGCTGTAATCCCGCTGCATGTCCGCCGAATACTGCCCGTCCGCGCCGATTACCTCCTGGTTGAGGTAGCTCATCCTGCTGTAGACAATTCCGCCGAACATTCCGCGCCAGTTTGCCCGGGCCGAAAGCTGGTACAAATTCTGGTCCTCCAGCCCGCCGGTGTAGGCCGCGCTGGACGCCGCCGAAACAAACTGCGTCATCAGGTCGGTGTAGTTGGGAAATCTCAGTTGCCGGTACAGCAGCTGCGCGGTGAAGGTGCCGGCGTTTTCAAACCAGCCGAAGCGGCAGTCCGCCGCGATATGCCCGCCGAAGGAATTCATGTTGTAGAGTCCGTTGTCCCAGGATTCGTTGGCTCCCTGGCGGGAATGGCCTCTGGTAAGCGTCAGGCCGGGGCGCAGCGACCAGCGCTCGGTTATCGCGGTGCGGTATTCCAGCGAAAATGCGTGGTTTATGCCGCGCTCCTGGAACCGCGCCGCGTCGCGCTGCGGGAAAGAGGGGCCGTTGTAATCAAAGTCGTAAAGCCCGAAAAGGGTTTTGCTGCCGCTGAACCGCGTCAGAAGGCCTATTTGCGCGTCTATGTTGCCGCCGCTGAACATGTTGCCCTGGCTGGGCAGATAGACGCCCTCGCCCAGCGTCATGTTGAACCAGGGGATGAAGGTGTTTGGGCGGGTCTCCTGCGCGGAGGCCGGCATCCAAAACGAGGCAAGCGCGGCCAGGACAAGGCAGGCGAACGCGGCGCGCCCGCCGCAGCGGGCGGCTGCGGCGGAATGCAAAAATTTCAGACAGCCCCTAAAACGCGACATGGTAATTGACCACCGGATGTATCGGAATCGCGCCTTCCGGATAAATGTTGGCGCCGGCCTCCCAATGCTCGCCGTACCAGCTTATCTTGGCCGCCACGGTGTTTGTGGCCACGCCGAAATTGAGCTGCATGCTCCAGCGATGCTCGGAAGAGTCTATCTGCTCCAGCCCGACAATGAAGAATCCGTCCGCGAAATCCGAGTCAAAACTGCTGACGGGGACGCCGAAAATGCTGCGCTGCTTTTTCAGCTCCAGCCGGGCGCGCAGCCGCGAATACTTGAGGCCGTAAAACATCCGCACCCTGGGCGACATGGAGCTGGCCCCCATCAGCCCCGCGTAGTAGCCGCCGAAAAAGGCGCTGTCCATATCGTCCTTGCGCCAGCTTGCCGTCATTTGCGGCAACGGCATTATCCAGCCGCCTGCGAACGCCTCGATCTGCGGCGAATTTTCAAACAGATAGCTTTCCGGGCACAGCCGCCTTTTCACCGACAGGTTCGCCATCCCCGCCGGGAAAAGCGAGGGGGCAAGCCCGGCTTGCAGCGCGGCGGGCTGGCCGGTGGGAAGCGGGGTGGTGGCTTCCAGGTCCTGCTGGAATTCGGCCATGAAAGCCCCGGGGTCCGACAGCGCCTGCGCCGCTATCTGCCGCCCCGCGGCGTTCCAGTCTATGGCGGCGGCGGGCGCGCAGGCAAAAGCCGAGGCTGCCGCAAAAACGCGCAGCAGCCGCTCCGCCGCGCGGCATGAGAAAATCGGGCGGGGCAGATTGCGTGTGCGCGGTTCCTGTGTCATTTCAGCACGTTCTCGAACGCCGGCTGCATTTGCGCGTAGGCGGCTGCGGCGATGTCGGGTATTATCACAAGGTCTATGTTGCGGTGTCCGGAATTGAGGTTGTAGCCGGACCAGCCGGTCTTGTCCTGTGTGTCCACGGCGCTCCAGCCGGACTGGCCGCTTACGTTGGCCTTTACGTAAACCAGGGTTTCCAGCGCGGAGTCGCCGTAGAGACCGGTCAGGCTCTGTCCCGAGAGCATATCCCCCGAATGCAGCAGCGAACCTTTGCTGTTTATAAGATAGCTTTCCGTGCCCAGCCAGAGGATGTTGCCGTTGGCGGAGCAGTCCGCGCCTATGCAGTACTGCTGCGCCTGATACGAGTAGAAAGCGGACGGGTCTTCAATATTGGCCGGATTGGCGGTTCCGCTTTTCTGCGCCCAGACCAGGTCGCGTATGACGCTGCCGCCGGAGGATACCGTGCCTTTGTCCGAAACGCCGGAGTTGAAAGTGAGGTTATTTTTGGCCGCCGCGGCGTAATTGGCGAAAAGATTCATCCCGTTGTCCCAGCTTAAGGTGCCGAAAATCAGGTTGCCGCTGTCTTCCAGCCGGCCCGTGGCGGCGTCGTAATTATAACTTCCGCCCACCACAAATCTTTCGCTTATGCCGGTCTGGTTGGCGGCCAGCACCGTGGCCGACACCGCGTGAAGCGAACTGTCCCTGAACGCCATCCCCCAGTCCGACAGGTTCTGGGGCAGTTCTTTGTTGAATGTCATGTACATTGAAAGCGAGTCCAGCCGGTTTGCTGTTTCGTTTCCGTTGTTATTGTAGGCGAAGCAGTTGCCCGTGAAATCCGCGTAATCCGGCCTCTGGACCAGGCTGATGACCTGCATGGAATCCCGCGACGGGCGGAACATCTGCTGTTCCACCCGCGTCAGATTGCCGTGGATGTCTGTCATCACGCGGCCCTCGGCCATATCGCGCTCTTTGAGTATGGAAACCGACGAGCGCACCGCCGCCTCGTTTGCCGACAATGCGGCGGCATAGGCGCGCATCCTTCTTCGCTCCACGGCCTTCATCCCGAAATCGGACATGCGCTGCGAGCTGGTCAGGTTGGGTTCCCAGTCCTGGAGCAGGCCGCGCATCTGCTCGTCCGTGAGCATTTCCAGCCTGCCCTGCTGGACTGGCTTGGATATTTCGTAGCTCAGCCCCTGCGAGACGCGGAAACTGCTTTTGCCCGTGCGCGGCGGCACGCGGTAGGATAGTATCACGTCGCCGGAAACCACATAAAGCATCATCCGGCCTATGTCGTCGGCGTTTATCACGAATTCCGCGCCGGAGCCGCGCACGACGGTGTTCTCCATCCGCATTTCAAAGACCGTGGCGCTGTCCAGATGCGGCAGGCGGACCTTCACCTTGCCGTGATAAAGCATGATTCTGGTCGCCAGCTCCTGATTCTGCTCCAGCTCCAGCAGCGAATTGGGTCTTACCCATACCGTCGCGCCGCTCTCAAATTCCAACTGGGCGGAGCCATCCGCGCCGGCGCGCAGCTTGCCGTTTTCGGAAAGATAGGAACTGTTCCTTGCCGGTTGCCAGGCGTCCATTTCCAGCAGCCTGCGCTCCACCTTGCCGCCGACGGTCAGAATCTGCGCCGGGTCGGCGAAAGCGGGCGGGGCCGCAAGGCAGACGGCAAGAAAACAGGCTCGTCTCATAAATTCACAGCGGCAGCGACAGGGTGAATACCGCGCCCTTTCCCGGTTCGGATTTGACCGACACCGCCCCCCCGTGCGCCTCCGCGGTTTTTTTGACAAAGGCCAGCCCGATTCCCCAGCCCTCCACCTGGCCGGAAAAAGAGCTTTCCACCTGGTAGAATTTGTCGAAAATCTTCGCCTGCTCCTCCGGCGGTATTCCGGCGCCGTCGTCTTCAACCTCTATAAGCAGGCGGCTTTCCTCCGCGCGGGCGGAGAGTTTCACATGCTTGTCCGGCGCGGGGTTGAATTTGCGCGCGTTGTCCAGCAGGCATTCCACGGCCTTGCGCAGCAGCCGGCCGTCGCCCTGAATTTGTGGCAGCCCCTTCTGGCAGGAAAGCGAGAACATGACGCGCGGTGCCGGAAGAGGGTCTTTTGTCTCGAAATTCACGCCGGCTGCGGCGCAGTCGCGCGAGAAAAACACAGCCGCCTCCTCCAGCAGTTCGGCGGGGGCGATAGCGGTTTTACTGAGGGAGGCCGCGTCCATGTCGTCTATGGCCACGAAATTGAGTATCTGGTCTACCAGAACGGCCAGCTTGCGGCCCTGCATGTTGATGGTGTCCGCCGATTTTTTCAAAAAAGGCGGGCTGCCTTCCGGCATCTCCTCGGCCATGGTCTGCGAATAGCCGGTTATCACCGAAAGCGGTGTGCGCAGCTTGTGCGACACCAGCGAGAGGAAATTGCGCGCCAGCAGCTGCTCCGTCCTGCGCGCGGTTACATCGCGGAACAGCCACAGCCAGCCCTCGCAGAATTTTGCGTCCTTTTCCCCGTGCGAGACAAGCCGTATGGCCGAGCCTTCCAGAAAAAGTTTTTTCGGGCTTTGGCGTTCCATTTCAAAAGTTACGACATTGCCCGGCGCGGAAAGCGCGATTTCCAGCGGGGGCTTCATCGTCATGCCGGAAAAGATGTCTTTTACGCCAAGCGCCTCGTCCCGCTGCGGGAAATACTGCCTGGCCGCGTCGTTGGCCAGCAGCACCCTGCCGGCGGGATCCGTCATTATCGCGCCTTCGCTGGTGGTGGCAAACACTATGTGCAGGCGGCGCTTTTCCTCCCGCAGCGAGGAAAACAGCCGCGCATTTTCTATCGCCACCGCGGCCTGGGAGGCCAGCGCCTCAAAAGCGCGCACGTCCCTGTCTGTGAACGGTCCGTCGGCGTGGTTTACCGCCTGAAGCACGCCTATGACGCGGCCTTTCATTATCATCGGCGCCGACAGGGTGGAGCGGGTCACAAACCCCGATTTCTCGTCCACCTTGCCGCTGTGCCGCGAATCCGACGCGGCGTCGTTGGCGAGAATGGTCTTTTCCTGCTGGGCGCACAGCCCGGCATAGCCCTCGCCCAGTTTGAGGCGCATGGCCTGCACCTGCGGCGGCAGGCCCAGCGCGATGTCGAAATAAAGTTCCCCGGCTTTCTCGTCCAGCAGGTAAAGCGAGGCGCGCTCCGCCCCCGCCAGCCGGGCGGCGATGCGGATGATGTCGTTAAGCAGGTCGCCCAGTTCCAGCTTGGACGACAGCAGCCTGCCGGTGGTTACCAGCATCTCAAGGCTGTCGGCCTGGCGTCTTGTGGTCTCGTCCAGCATATCAGAACCTCACGTTGAACGCCGCCCCGTAGTAGTTGAGCGCGCCGCTGCCAGCGTTCGGGGCGACCCAGTTGTAGTTTACGTCCAGATTCGCATTGTCGGTTATCTTCGCGCGTATTCCTCCGGTAAGCGAATGCGCGCAGGGCGTGTTCACGGCGTACTCTATGTAATGGTAGCCGATTTTGACAAAAGACTGCTCGTCCTCCGGCATTGAGCGGGTGTATTCAAACCCCGCGCTCCACAGCGGCGGCGCGGTTACAGACCACAACGTCCCCAGGAAGGCGACGTTGTTCTGGTCCATCGCCAGTTCCGGCAGCGAGACATTGCGGATTCCCCGGAAATACTGGAACACGGAGGCTGTCGCCGCCAGGAAGAACTGCTTGAAGCATTCCTCCTGGAACTGCGCCTCATAAACCAGCTGCGGCAGGGTTTTCCTGGAAAACGAGCCGTCGGAAAAATTAAAAGCGGTGGTCTGCGACGCCGCCCCAAGCCCGAGCGCCCAGCGGAGCTTGATGTCTTTATCGCTGCTTGGCAGATTCCACAGACGCTGCGTATACAGCCCTGCGGCGGAGGTGGGGACCAGGCTGGTTCCGTGATAATAAAAAGGCCGCAGCACCGTTATGCCGGAGTCCGAAACGCGGTACCATGGCAGCCGCGCGGAGTACGCCTCGTCGGACAGCCAGGGGTTTTTGACGAAATTCATCTCCAGCCCCGCCACGGCGGCGGTGGAAACCGCGCCGTAGAAAGCCAGCGTCTGGTAATTGTAGCCGTCCGCCCCGAAGCCGCCCTCGGCCTTCGCCCAGTAGGCCGCGTGTGCGGGCCGCGCCACGGCCAGAGCGGCCAGAACAAAAAAGAGTTTTCTCATGTCCACCTGATTATACCCGTTTATTGATATGATTAGAACCCTGAACGGCGGTTTTTCCCTTTTTCCGCATTTTCACGCAGGCTGCCTGCGCCCGGGGGCCGGCGGCATTGGCGCCGCAAAACGGCGCTCCTCCCGATTTTGATATAATGTGTTCATGCCCAACGACGACGGTTTCATAGAAAAAATGCGCCACTCCTGCGCCCATGTGCTGGCGCAGGCCGTGCTGGAATTGTTTCCGGGAGCCAAACTCGGCATCGGCCCGTCCATAGAAAACGGATTTTATTACGATTTTGACACTACCCACCGCTTCGTGCCGGAGGATTTGCCGCGTATTGAGGAAAAAATGCGCGCCATCATCGCGGCAAAACAGCCTTTTGTCCGGTCGGACAAGCCCAAGCCGGAGGCGGAGGAGTTTTTCAACTCGCGCGGCGAGGTTTATAAAACAGAGCTTGTCTCCGCTTTGCAGGACGGGACCATCAGCTTCTACGTCAACGGCCCGTTCACCGATTTGTGCAAAGGCCCGCATCTGGAGCATACCGGCGAGATAAAGCATTTCAAGCTTGCCTCCATAGCCGGCGCCTATTGGCGCGGCGACGAGAAGCGGCCCATGCTCCAGCGCATTTACGGCCTGGCGTTTGAAACGAAAGAGGAACTGGACGCCTATATAAAGCAGCAGGAAGAAGCCGCCAAGCGCGACCACCGCAAGCTGGGCAAAGAGCTGGATATTTTCTTTTTTGACGAGGATACCGGCCCCGGCCTGCCGCTGTGGCTGCCCAACGGCGCGGCGATTATGGAGGAGCTGGAAACCCTCGCCAAGCAGACCGAGCTTGCCGCCGGCTACCAGCGGGTGCGCACGCCGCATCTGGCCAAGGAGAAAATGTATCTCACCAGCGGCCATCTGCCCTATTACGCGGACAGCATGTTCCCCCCCATGGACATAGACGGGCAGAAGTATTACCTCAAGCCCATGAACTGCCCGCACCACCACAAGATTTTCGCCGCCCGCCCGCGCAGCTACCGCGACCTGCCGCTGCGGCTGGCCGAATACGGTACCTGCTACCGCTACGAGCAATCGGGCGAGCTGTTCGGGATAATGCGGGTGCGCTCCATGCAGATGAACGACGCGCACATCTACTGCCCGCCGGAACGGTTTGAAGAGGAATTCCTGGCCGTCTGCCGAATGTACGAGGAATATTTCAAGATTTTCGGCATAGAAAGATACGTCATGCGCTTTTCCACGCACAGCGACGAAGGCCTGGGCAAAAAATACGTGGACCAGAAAGACCTCTGGCTGAAAACCGAAGCCATGTGCGAAAACGCGCTGAAAACCGGCGAGCTCAACTACGTCCGCGTTCCCAACGAGGCCGCCTTCTACGGCCCGAAAATAGACGTGCAGATATGGAGCGCCATCGGGCGCGAGTTCACGCTTGCCACCAATCAGGTGGATTTTGCGGTGCCTGCGCGCTTCGGGCTGGCCTATACCAGCCGCGAGGGCCGGGACGAAACCCCGCTCTGCATACACCGCGCCCCGCTTTCCACGCACGAGCGGTTCATCGGCTTCCTGCTGGAGCATTACGCGGGCATATTCCCGCTCTGGCTGGCGCCGGTGCAGGTTTTGATTTTATCCATCACCTCCGGCGAGGAAACCTACGCGAAGGAAATAGCCGCGCTGCTGCGCGCCGCCGGAATCCGCGTTGAGACGGATTTGCGCTCCGACAAAATCGGCATGAAGATACGCGAGGGCCATGCCCGCCGCGTGCCGTATATGGTTGTAATCGGGGGTAAAGAGGCGCAGAGCCGCACGCTCACATTAAGGCTGCGCGGCGGCAAGAACGTCAACAATCTTTCGCCGGAAGCGGTGGTAACCGCGCTCACTCAGGAAATCCGCGAAAGGAAATCCGCGCCCTCATTCGCGTAATTTCCGCATGCTGGTAACCGCGGGAAAATCAGAATTCGCCCAGGGGGAGTTGCTCCAGTTCAACGCCGGAGGCGGCTTTGACCTTGTGCCGCACCGTCTCAATGAGCTTCATGATGCCGGCGGCAGTTGCGTCGCCTGTGTCCCGCGTGCTTTTCCGACACCTGCGCGCCGCCCTCGCGCAAACCTTTCAGGCCCGCCCCGTCTATCAGTTTTGAGGCGAAATTCCCGGGTCCGGCAACCGTGTCCCGCCGCAAAACCCGGCGGTGGGTGTGTGTTCCGTGAAATAAAAAAGCAGCCCGCAAGGGCTGCCTGATAATCTGGAGCGGGCGATGGGAATCGAACCCACGTCTCAACCTTGGCAAGGTCGTGTTCTACCATTGAACCACGCCCGCGCTCTCGCCTTATTATAGCAAAAACAAAGCCGGTTGCAATGCGTCCTGAACCCGTGATACCTGCGCCGCGCCCTCGCGGTTTCATCCGGGAATTGCAGTCTGCGGCGGGAACCGGGGCGGCAGCCGGCGGGGACAGTCTGAAGCGGAATTTGGCGGGCATATCGTCCGGTATGCAGGAAAACTTCTGCACGGAATGCCACGTTTCCCGCCGCCGGATTCCGCAGGCAAGATGAAATATTCCACGACATCACCCGTTTTTTGAAAAGCTGGGGTGTATTGGCAAACGGCAGTGAAAACGGAATCAAACCACGAAACACACGAAAAGGGAATGAAAAAGTTTCCGGCAATACGGAACAGCAAAATATGGCGCTGTGTAAAAAATGGGTGATGTCGTGGAATATTCAGGTTGACAATATGCCGGGATTCCCTGTAGGATTGGCACGTGAGACTTCATATCCCGAACAGCGGGTTTCTCATGAGGCGCACACAGTGCCGGACGGCGCGGACGGTTCGAAACGGAATTTGACGGGCATCCCCGCGGGGTATGCAGGGAAACTTATGCGCAGGAATGCCCCGGCGGCCACCGCCGAATTCCGCAAGCCGACTGCGGAGAATCGGGTAAACTTGCAATATCGCTGCCAGAAAAATAATCGGCTTTGACCATAGGAGCGGAATAACATTGCGGTCTGACTGGAAAGCTGAAATTCTCCGCTTGCTTGCGGGAAAGTGCCGGTTCTACGAGCCGCTGTCGGCGCACACCAGCTTCCGCACGGGCGGACCGGCGGATGTTTTCGCCTCGCCGGCAACGGAAGAGGAGTTCGCGCGCGCCGTGGTTTTCGCGCGGAGCAACCATATCGCGCTTACCATTCTGGGGCGCGGTTCCAACGTAATTGTTGCAGACAAGGGCATTCGCGGCATTGTCTGCGAAACATCCGGGTTATGCGGAGTTTCGGTTTCCGGCAGGACAATCCGCGCCGGGGCGGGGGCATTGCTTGATGATGCCGTCCGCGCGGCGGTTTCCGCCGGGCTGGGCGGGATGGAAAAGCTCTCCGGCATACCGGGCAGCGCCGGCGGGGCGCTCGGGATGAACGCCGGAGCCTTCGGCCAGGAAACGGGGGACTGTTTTGTCCGGCTGCGCGGGCTGGACGCGCAATCAGCGCCAGTCTCGCTGCAAAAAAAGGATTTATCATTCGGCTACCGGAAAAGCGGCCTGCCGGAGGGGCTGATTATACTTTCCGCCGAGTGGGAGCTTGTCCCGTCGGACAGGGCCGCGCTGGAAAACACGCGGCGCGAAATTCTGGCCGCGCGCGCGCAAAAGCAGCCGCTGGAGTATCCGTCCGCCGGGAGCGTGTTCAAGCGTCCGCCGGGCAATTTCGCGTCAAAGCTGATTGAAGAGGCCGGGCTTAAAGGCTTGCGCGAGGGCGGGGCCCAGGTGTCGGAAAAACATGCCGGGTTTATTGTCAACACCGGCAACGCAGCCGCGGCGGACATTATGAAACTGATTGAAACGGTGAGGCGGCGGGTCAAGGCCGCCACCGGCATTGAACTGGAGCTTGAGCAAATCCCCCTGGGCGAATTCTGACCGGGGGTGCGGCGGGCGCAAGCGCCCGGCGCAAAAACGGCGGCGGAAGCGGAACGCTGGGATTATCAAAAAATGATTGCACCGAAAAACGATTTTCTTCCGGTAAACGCGGGCGAAGCCGCCGCGCGCGGCTGGGACGGGGTGGACATCGTGTTCGTTTCCGGCGACGCGTATGTGGACCATCCCAGTTTTGCGGCGGCGATGATTTCCCGCGCGCTTGAGGCGGCTGGTTTCCGCGTGGCGGTGCTTGCCCAGCCGGACTGGCGCTCCTGCGCGCCGTGGCGGCAATTCGGCAGGCCGAGGCTTTTTTTCGCCGTCGGGGCCGGCAATGTGGATTCAATGATAAACCGCTACACCGCCAACCGCAAAATCCGCGGCAACGACGATTATTCGCCCGGCGGCAGGGCCGGGCTGAGGCCCGACCGCGCCTCCATGGTCTACAGCCAGCGCGCGAAGGAAGCCTTTCCGGGAATTCCGGTAATTCTGGGCGGAGTGGAAGCTTCAATGCGGCGGCTGGCGCATTACGATTACTGGAGCGACACCGTCAAACGCTCCGTCCTGCTGGACGCGAAGGCGGATTTGCTGGTATACGGCATGGGCGAGGAAGCCATTGTTGAAATCGCCCGCGCGGCGCAAGACGGGCATGTGCCGGCAAATTTGCGCGGCACGGTTTCCGCCGGCGCGCCGCCGCCGGGCGCCGTCCTGCTCCCGTCCTGCGAGGAGGTCCGCGCGGACAAGGCCGCGTTCCTGCGCGCGGCAACAATTACCGCGGACAATCTTAATCCCTACAACGCCGCGCCGCTGGCGCAGAAACACGGGGACCGCTTCATAGTCCAGAACCCGCCGCGTCTGCCGCTTGCCTCGGCGGAAATGGACAGGCTCTATGCCCTGCCGTTCAAGCGCGCGCCGCACCCGTCATACCGCGAGAAAATCCCCGCCTGGGAGATGATACGGGACTCCATCACCTCCCACCGCGGCTGTTACGGCGGCTGCAGCTTCTGCTCGCTGGCGCTGCATCAGGGAAAAATAATACAAAGCCGCTCGGAGGATTCCATTGCCGCCGAGGCGCAAAAGCTCGCCGCCGTGCCGGGTTTTCGCGGAACCGTATCCGATATAGGCGGCCCGTCGGCCAACATGTACGGCACCGGCTGCAAAAACAGCGACGCCCGGCAAAAATGCCGCCGCCCGAGCTGCCTCCACCCGGAAATATGCGCCAATCTGGAGGCGGACTGCTCCGCCGCGCTGCGAATGCTGGAGCGCGCAGCGCAGGCAAAAGGGGTGAAGAAAGTGGTCATTTCCAGCGGCGTCAGGATGGATTTGGCGTTGCGCCAGCGCGGCTATATCGCCCGCCTGGCGGCGCGGCATACCGGCGGGCAGCTAAGCGTCGCGCCGGAGCATGTGTGCCCCAACGTGCTTGCGCTGATGCGCAAGCCGCCGTCGGAGGTGTTTTGCGCTTTCGCCGAGGAATTTTTCCGCGCAAGCCAAAAGGCCGGGCTGGAGCAGTACATAGTGCCTTACTTCATTTCCGCTTTTCCCGGCTCGGATCTCAACGACATGGTGGAGCTTGCGCTGTTTCTGAAGAAAAACGGGCTGCGTCCGCGCCAGGTGAACGATTTCATCCCCGCGCCGATGGAATGGGCCAGCGCGATGTACCATACCGGCCTTGACCCCGCGACCGGCAAACCGGTCCATGTCGCCACAACCGAGACCGAGCGCAAACTCCAGCGCGCCCTGCTCCAGTATTTCAAGCCCGAAAACAGGCCGCTTGTGCTGGCCGCGCTTAAAAAAGCGCGCCGCATGGATGCGGCCAAATTTCTGCTTTCATAACAGCCGATTTTCACAATCTTCCAAAAATCAAATCGCAAAAGGCCCCGTTCTCCGACGGAGAAATACGCCGCGGCGCGCATCCGGGACCTGGGCCCTAAAGGCCCTTGCGAAAAACGCAAACAGGGTATAGGGTACACCCAGGAACAGCGAAGCGGAAGCGCCAGCCGGGGAAGACGGCGGCAAGGCAGGAGGGGTTATGAGAAAGATAATGGCGATGGTTCTGATAGCGGCCCTGCCGGCCTGTTCTGCCGGGCTTTCTGGCGAGTATGTCTTCCGCGGCACCCTGACTGACAGGTGGAGCGGCTCCAGCGGACAGGTCAAGGACAAGCTGGTAACGGCGCTGACCAACAAGGGCGTGGATATCGTATCCGCCGAAACCGGCGGCAACAGCTTTGAAATCCGGTTCTCCCTGTCGCAGGTATCCCTGGTTAAAGACGTCAAGACAATCAACTACTCATCCGAACCGGCAGACAACGATGGCGCGCTTAAGGCGCACGACGATTGCCGGAGCGAGTTGTCTTATGCCGGATACTCGGTCATGTACGACAGCGGAGTGTTTGCCAGGTCATCCGGCAAGATGTCCCGCGAATACGGTTTCACGATACTGGCGGTCCGGGAGGGATAACGCTTCTCGCAGCTGCGAAGAATGGGATAACGGATTTTTTCGGAAAAGGCAGTCCCGCCGGGCGGCAGAGCCCGGCGGTTTTTTTGTTACGCAGCGGGCGGGGCTGCGAAGGCGCAGACGCAAATGCCGTGCTTTTCGGCGGCGTCCAGCGCGGCGGCGCCGTCTATAATAAGGGTTTTGCCGGCCTCCACCGCCAGAACGCGCGCGCCGGCTGCGCGCATGGATTCAATGGTTCCCATGCCTATCACCGGCAGGTCAAACCGGAAATCCTGCTTTTCCCTTCCGACTTTCACCACGACAAGGCCGCTTTTGCCGCCTGAGGCGGCGCGGTGGATTTCGCCTGCGCGCAGTATGCACTTGTCGGTGCCTTCCATGGCCTCAAGCGCGACAACGGACATATCCGCCATCACCACCGCAAGCCCGGCGTCCAGCCGGGCCAGTTCCTTGGCTATTTTCCAGCCCAGCGCGATATTTTTAAGCTGTATTTTGTCCGGCGCGGATTTTGTGATATTGCCGGGCTTTGCAAGCAGATTTTCCAGAAATGTGGCGGAGCTTACCAGCTCCAGCCCGTCTTCGGCCAGCGCGGCGGCGACGGCGCGCAGTATGGTTTCCGCGCGCATGTCGGGCAGCGAGGCCAGCAGTTTCGCGGCGCGCAAATCCGGCAGCACGCCGCCGAATATGGAATTGTGCCGCACCAGCCCCGCCATCGCCACCCGCTTTACGCCGTTTTTGACGAAAAACCGCGCCGGCGCCGAAAGCTGGCCCAGCCGGAAATACTCCACATGCGCCAGCTTCTCAAGCTCCGGCGAGGTTACGTCTTTTATCCCGGCCACGAAAACCTCGCAGCCGTTGCCGGCGGCCTCCCGCGCAAACACTTCAGGGAACTTCCCCGCGCCGGCTATAAGACCGATTTTATTCATCGCTTTCCGTTTCAAGAACTTTCAGGGCGCGCATTCTGGGGCGCATCACGCCGCGCTTTGATTTTTCGCAGAAGGCGACAAAGTGCGCCGCCTCCGGCGTAAGCCGGGTTTCTTTCAGTTTGGCCAGCGCCTCCTCCAGCCTCATGCCGGAGAAAAAAAGCGTCTTGTACGCCTGCTTGACGGAGGAGATATTCTCCCGCGCTATCCCGGCGCGGCGCATTCCCACGAGGTTGAGGCCCACAAGCTTGGCCCTGTCGCCCTGCGCGCGGCAGAAAGGCGGCAAATCCAGCGCGACCTTGGCCCCTCCCGTCGCCATTGCCAGCCGGCCAATTCTGGCGAATTGATGCACGCCCACGAAAGCGGAAATCAGGGCGTTGTCCTCCACCTCGCAATGGCCGGCCAGGGCGGAACCGTTCACAATCACCACGCCGTCGCCCACTATGCCGTCATGTCCCACATGGGAATTGGCCATGAACATGCAGTTGCTGCCGATTTTGGTCAGCAGTTCCGGGCTGCTGGCGCGGTGAAGAGAGACGCCCTCCCGTATTATATTGTTATCGCCTATGACGATTTTGGTCTTGCCGCCGGTCTTGTAATAGCCGAAATCCTGCGCCGGCAGCCCGATATAGGCCCCGCCCTCCATGCGGTTGTTTTTGCCTATTTCCGCAAATTCCACCAGGCAGTGCGGGCCTATATATGTGCCTTCGCCCACTGTAACATCCTCCCCGATTACAACGAAGGGGCCTATGCGCGCGCCATCGGCTATCTTTGCCGAGGGATGAATTACGGCGGAGGAATGAATGTCGGCTTTCATAATCAGCTCCTGTCCACGAGTATAAAAGACATTTCGGCCTGCGCGGCCAGCTTGCCGTCCGCATAGACCTCGCCGCGGCCCTTGCCTGCGCGGCCTAGCCGCAATATCTCAATAGGCATTTTAAGCAGCGTTCCCGGCGTAACCTGCTGGCGGAATTTCACCTTGTCCAGCCCCATGAAAAAGCCGAGCTTGTTTTTGAACGGCTCCATGCCCATTGTCATGGCGGCGGCGGTCTGCGCCATCGCCTCCAGCATCAGCACGCCGGGCATGACGGGGTTCCCCGGAAAATGCCCGGCGAAAAACTGCTCGTTGGCCGTAACCGCCTTTATGCCGACGAGGTATCTGCCCATCTCTATTATATCCACCCGGTCCACCAGCAGCATGGGATAGCGGTGCGGTATGCGGGCCATTATTTCTTTGGTGTCCAGCGTCTGGACGGGAGCGGCGTCCAGCAGCGAACGCAGCTCCTTGTGTTCCGTTTCGCTCATATCGCCTCCAGCAGCATTTGCGCGAATTTGACGTTATGGCCGTGCCCGCCGCGCACGGCGGTCAGCTTCACGCCGGAGAGCCGCGCGCCCATAAGCGAAAAATCGCCTATCATATCAAGAATCTTATGCCGGGCGAACTCGTCCCTGAAACGCAGCCCGCCTTCGGCGATAAAACCGTCTTTTGTGATGATGACCGCGTTTTGCGGCGAGCCGCCCCTTGCCAGCCCCGCCTTGCGCAGCGCGGCAACCTCTTCTTCATAGCCGAAGGTGCGCGCGGGGGCTATTTCCGCCAGGTACGCCCGCGGCGACGGAAAAAAAACCGCCATCTGCTCCCCGATAAGCGGATGCGGCGAAACGTAGGTGAAAACAAATTCGGTTTTCGCGGCGGGCTCGGCCCGGTAAAAAACGTCCCCCGCGCGGTATTCAACCGGTTTTGACAGTTTCAGCTCCGGCGGCGGCGCGGCCTCCCGCGGCGACAGCCCGGCGCGCATGACCGCCTCCGCAAAAGCGAGGGCGGAACCATCCATCGCCGGAGGCTCCGGGCCGGTCATGTGAATATCGGCGTCGTCCACGCCGTAGCCCGCCAGAGCGGACAGCACATGCTCCGCCGTGAAGATTTCCAGCCCGTCCGCGCTGAGATTGGTGCCGCGAACCGTGGATTTGACGTTTTTAAGCGAAGCCTCGGCCATTTTCCCGTCCGCGCCGAAAAACCGCACGCCGCAGACGGAGGACGGGCGAATCTCAAGCGAAACCGGCGCGCCGGTGTGCAGCCCGATGCCGGAAAACCTGACGGTTTCGCTTAAAGTGTTCCTCATTCTTCGCCGAATTTCTTTTTGAGTTTGCGGAAAAACGCGTACATCTCCGGCAGCTTGCCCAGTATGGCCACTATTTTGAGCATTTGCGCGTGCGGCCTTGCCGGGCTGCCGAACATCACCGCGCCGTCCGGCACGTCCGACATTATGCCGGTTCCCGCGGTAACAATGGCCCCGTTGCCGATTTTGACATGGTCCACTATCCCGGCCTGGCCGGCCACGACCACATTGTCGCCCAGCCGGGAGGAGCCGGCCACCCCGGCCTGGCTGACTATTATGCAGTTGCGCCCGATGTTTACGTTATGGGCGATTTGCACCAGATTGTCTATCTTGCTGCCCGCGCCGACGCGGGTTTGGGTCAGGGCGGCGCGGTCTATGGTTGTGGCCGCGCCGATTTCAACATCATTTTCAATGACCACATTGCCGAGCTGCGGGATTTTTTCCTGGACCACGCCGCGCCGGATATAGCCGAAACCGTCCGCCCCTATCACCGCGTTGCCGTGTATGACGACGCGGTCTCCGGCGACGCAGTCCCTCAGGAAAACGACGCCCGGATGGAAAACGCAGTTTTCGCCCAGGCTGGCGTTTTCGCCGATATAGCAGTTCGGATACAGCGCGCTGCCCGCGCCCACGGAGGCGTTTTTCTCCACCACGCAGTGCGCGCCTATATAAACCCCCGCCCCGATTGAGGCGGAAGGGTCTATGACGGCGGACGGGTGGATTCCGGCGGGGGGAGCGGGCCGCTCCGCCTTCTGGACATGGCGCAGGACGAGGGTGAAGGCCCAGTGCGGGTCTTCGGCGTAAATCACGCCGCCGGAAAACGGCCTCTCCAGGCCTTTTGCGGCTTTGGGCAGTATGGCGCAGGCGGCTTTGGAGCCGGCAAGACTGCCTTTTTTGGAAAAATCCGCCAGATAGACAAGGCTGCCCTCCGGCGCATTTTCTATTGATGCCGGGCCGCGGACGAAATCGTCCGGGCGGCCCTCAAGCTCGCCGCCGGTTATGGCGGCTATTTCGGAAAGTTTCAGTTTCATTCGTTTCTGATATGCTCCAGCAGCTTGTCGGTCAGGTCAACGGTTTTGCGGCCATAAAGCGTGCTGCCCTTGTCCACTACCACGCTTATCCCCTCCTCCGTCGCCACATGGCGCAGCGCGGCGTATATTTTGCCCAGTATGATTTCGGAGCGGCGGTTTTCCATATCCGCAAGCTCTTTTTCCGTTTTTTCGCGCAAGGCCTTGAGGTCCCCGCGTTTCTGCGCCAGTTCCTTTTCAAGCGGGGCTATTTCCGCTTCAAGCGAAAACAGCAGCGTCTTGTCCGCCTCCAGCAGCGCGGCCACGGTTACAGGGGGCGCCGTGGAAACCGCAATTCCGGTGGAAACCACCACGGACAGCGGCGCAACCTGCGCCGCCGCGGTTGAAACGGGAAGCCCGCCTGAACCGGGCGTGTCCGTTGCCGGAGGCTGCGCCGACTGCGCTGAAGCCTGTCCGGTGGCGGGCAGCGCAAGCGCGCCGCCGGATATGGCCGGCGCATAAACCGCAGCCGTTGACGCGGTTGTTGCGGAAACGGGGATTGCAGCCTGAGGCGCGGGCGCATCTGAAACCGCCGCCGCGCCGGGAGCCGTCCCGGTTGAGTCGCTTATTTTCTCAATGTGATTGTCCGGGAAAACCATCATGTCGTAGCCGTGCAGCTTTATCGCGCCGGTGGAAACGGACACTGCCGGCGCCGGGTTCGCCTCCGGCGCGGCCAGTTCGCCCGGAGAAATCTGCCCCTGCGCCTGCGGGGTGGAACTGGCCAGTTCCGCCACCAGGGCGGCGTCGGAAAGCACTTTCTGCGTCTCCGCCTCTATTCTGGCGACAAGCACCCGCCTTTTATCGGAAAGAATGCCCAGCTTCGCGCGCAGCGCGGCTATCTCGTTTTTTTTAAGCTCCACCAGCGTTTTCTTGTCGTTGAGGAGGATTACGAACTCCTCCTTCGCCTTGGCGGTTTCGGGATGCCGGGCGAATACGCGGTCCATATCAACATAGCCGATGCTGCCGGTTTCGCCGCGGTTTTCCTCAAGCGTAAGCTCCAGCGCGCGGGCGGGGGCCGCCAGCGCGGACGCAATCGCCGCCGCAATCATGATTGTTTTCATAAATCAGAACAGGTTCCCCATGGTGAAATAGAGCTGGGCACGCTGCTCGCCGTCGCGGTGGTTGAAGCCGTAGCCCCAGTCCAGCCGTATCGGGAAGGCCGGGGTGGTGAAACGTATGCCGAAGCCCGCGCCGATTTTCATCTGGTTCACATCGGGGCCGGTTTGTAGGTGAATGTCGCTCAAATTGCTCCAGTCGTTGCCCATGTCCATGAAGAATGCTCCCTGGACTATGGTGCGCCGCCTTTCCCTGGCGATGGGGAAGCGCACCTCCGTGTTGAATATATAAAATACGGAGCCGCCGTTGAGCGGGCCTATCTGCCCGTTGTTGTCGTAGCCGCGTATTGTGTCGGGCCCGCCGAGGAAGTAGCGGTCGTAGACCGGAATATCGGTGGTGCTGCCGTAGCGGCCTATCAGGCCGAATCTGTTGGAAATGCCCCACACAAAGGGATAGTCCGCTATTGAAAACAGCTTGTAATTCCAGGTGGAGGTCGCGCCGGTCTTGTAAGTGTTTACGTCGCCGAACAGCGGCCCGCCGGACAGCTCGAAGCTGACGGCGTTTCTCATGCCGCGGGTGGGGTCCCATATGCTGTCGCGCGTGTCAACGGCGAATTCAGCCGCTATCTTGGATGTCGTGCTGGTGCCGGCGGGCAGCACGTCGGCGTAAATATCCTGGACGTTTGTAACCTCCACCTTCTCGTATGAATAGGCCAGGTTGAGCTGATACCTGTCCTCCTCAAAACGCGGGCCCAGGCGCACCCTGCCGCCCACGCGGTGGTCCGTGTATGCCGAGAGCGAGGTGGCGTAGGGCCGTATCATGCGGGTATCGAAAACATCCACGCCGAAGCTGACGGGCTTGTCTTTCACCCAGGGGGTGGTCCAGCTTAAGGTGTAATTAAGCACCCGCGCGCCGAACTGCCAGCGCAGCGCCAGCCGCTGCGCCTTGCCGAAAAGGTTCATCAGCTGCGTGGACACGTCGCCAAAGAGCCCGTCAACCGAGGAGACCGACGCGCCCAGCGTAAGCATCCCCGCCTTGCCTTCCACCACGTCAAAGACCAGGTCCACCTTGTCCGGGTCGGCGGTGGGAACGGTGTCCACCCCGACGTCGTCCAGAAAGCCGAGGTTCATAAGCCGCTCATAGCTTTTCCGTATGCGCGAGGCGCGGAACACGTCTCCGTCTTTGACCACTATTTCACGGCGCAGGACATAGGTTTTTGTCTGCTTGTTGCCGCCTACGTCCACATGGTCCACATAGACCACCGGATTTTCGGTTACGTCAAAGTTTATGTCCAGCGCGCCGGTCCGCTCGTTATGCTTTTTTTCGGGCTTGACCACGGCCTTGAGGCGGCCCACGTCTGCGTACTTTTCCTGAATGGCGCGCACCGTCCCGTCAAAACGCTCCTGCTTGAAGATGTCGCCTTTGCGGTATTCCACCGCCGCCGCCAGGTCCGTGCTTTTGATGACGCTGTTGCCGGAAAAAGTGGTGTTGCCGAACACGGATTTGGCGCCCTCGCTGACCCTGTAGCTGATGTAAACCTCGTCCTGCGCGGCGCTGAAGGTAACAGTGGGGCCGTCTATGGTGAAATCCGAATAGCCGTCGTTGCGATAGAGGTTTTCAATCTCTTTTTTGTCGGAGGGCAAATCCGCCGGGCTGTATATTTTCCCGGGCCGGTTTTTCGTCTGTTTGGAGAGTTTTTTCCGGGTGTATCCCGCCGCGCCGGAGAATTCCTGGGTCTTCACGCGGGACTGCGCGCCTTCGCTGATTATGATTTTGACCGACACCTCGTTTTTTTTGCGGGAGGGAACCTGCGAAAACTCAACCTTCGCGTTTATATAACCCTTCTGCGCGTATTTTTCCTTCAGCTTGCGCATGTCGTCCTGGAGCTTGACTTCGTCGTAGGGGTCGTCCTCTTTAAGGCTCATTTCGTCAAGCAGGACGCCTTTGGATATTTCGTGCCGGCCTTCAAAGGAGACGGAATCAACGCGCGGACGCTCCGTTACGCGGTAGGTAAGCATGCGGCAGGGATAGGGCAGCGCGGTTTCCTTGTCCTCCATATTCCCCGGCATGGCGGAGATGTCCACCACCGCCTTGGAAAAATCGCCCAGCTTTATGAGGGACTGTATGTCCTTGTTTATATCCTCGCGCTGATACAAATGCCCCTTTTTGGCTATGGTGTTTTTGGACACTACGCGCGGCTTGACCGACACCAGCCCCTCCACCCCGGTATCGCATATCATCCAGGGCGGCTGGCCGGGGGAGTTTTCGTCCGAAACGGCGGCGGTGGAAACCGGCGCCGCCGACACCGTTGCCGAAGATTCCGCCGCGACCGTCCCGGTTGATACGGGAACCTGCTCCGCAGCGGCTGCGGTTGAAACCTGAACCGGCGCGGACGCAGGGGAGGAGGAAACCTCAACCGCCGCCGGCGCGGCTGAAACGGCGGCATTCTCCGCGCCGGAGGCCGCAATTGCGGCGCCCGGCTGCCCGCCCTCCGCCGGCGGCATATTCTGGGCCGAAGCGCCGGCGCAGGCCGCGCCCAGCAGCAGGGCTGTCAGGAAACATTTGGCAAAAGCAAATTTCATCAGCAAAATCCGGTCTGTTGAGGAATACGGAAAATAGCCTAAATCCGTTGCACTCCTAAATACTATCAATATCGCCGGGGGCAGGCAATCCCGGAAACCGTTCCGCGCTGTCCAATCCGCAACACGGGCTACCGTTTTCCGCCCGACAGGTATTTGTTGATTGCGGCGGCGGCGCGTTTGCCGTCTTTCATGGCCAGCAGCGCAGTCGCGCCGCCGCGGCTGATGTCGCCTCCGGCGAAGACTCCGGGGACGGAGGTTTGGCCCGCTTCGTCCACCGCTATCGCGCCGCTCCTGCCGGTTTGCAGCTCCGGCGTGGTTCTTTTGATTATCGGGTTCGGCTTCTGGCCTATGGCGATTATGGCGGTGTCGGCTTCCATGTCAAATTCCGAGCCGGCGACGGGCTGCGGCCTGCTTCTGCCGGAGCCGTCGGGCGCGCCCAGCTCCATGCGCGTAAACCGTATCCGGCGCAGCCGGCCCTTTTCGTCCCCGATAAACTCCAGCGGGGCGGCCAGAAATTCAAACCGGACGCCCTCCTCCTCCGCGTTTTCGGCTTCCTCGGCGCGGGCGGGCATTTCCAGCCGGGAGCGGCGGTACGCCAGCGTAACCGACTTCGGCCCCAGCCGCAGCGCGCAGCGCGCGGCGTCCATTGCGGAATTGCCGCCGCCCAGCACCACCACATGTTCGCCGGCGTCCACGGGTGTGTCCGCGCCGGGCTTGTAGGCGCCCATTAGGTTCAGCCGGGTCAGGAATTCGTTGGCGCTCATCACTCCGGCCAGGTTCTCGCCGGGAATGCCGGGCATGGTGGGCAGCCCCGCGCCGGAGCCCACAAAAACCGCGTCAAAACGCTGCCGCAGCTCGGCTATGGTTAGGGCGCCGCCTATCAGCGCGTCCGCCACAAATTCCACGCCCATGCGGCGCACCGTCTCCACCTCGGAGGCGATTACCTCTCTCGGCAGGCGGAAGGGCGGTATGCCGTAGCTCAGCACCCCGCCGAATTTGTGCAGCGCCTCGTAAACCGTAACTTTATGCCCGGCGCGGCGCAGCTCCGCCGCCGCGGTCAGCGACGCCGGGCCGGAGCCTATCACCGCGACCGAAAAACCGCTCTCCGGCGCGATTTGCGGGGGTTTCAGCGCGCCCGCAGCGCGGGCGGTGTCCGCCGCGTAGCGTTCCAGCAGGCCGATTGAGACGGGGCCGAATTTTTCCTTCAGCACGCAGGCGCCCTCGCAGTGGTTCTCCTGCGGGCATACCCTGCCGCATACGGCGGGCAGCAGGCTGCTCTCCATTATTTTGGAGGCTGCGGCCCCCGCGTCGCCCACGCGCAGGCAGGCGATAAATTCGGGTATTTTGATGTTGACCGGGCAGGCCGCGGAGCAGGGCGCGTTTTTGCAGTTGAGGCAGCGGTTGCTTTCCAGCGCGGCCTCTTCGGCGGAGAGTCCGGCGGCTACCTGGTCGAAATTTTTAACCCGCTCCAGCGGCGATTGCCTTGCGCCGCGCTGCTTGGGCAGGCTGGGGTTGGGAATGTGCTTGTCCATCATCTTTATTATATCTCCGGGCGAAGACGGCGGAATTGTCCGGCGTCAATGTCTCAAATATCTTTTGCCGGTGAACGCCATGGCGATATTGGCGGAATCGGCGACGGCGGCGCAGTCCGCGTCGTCGGGCGCGCCGCCGGGCTGTATGATGGCGCCTATGCCGGCTTTGGCGGCCTGTTTGACGCAGTCCGGCGGAAGCGCGGTGTCGCAGGCCAGCACAAGCGGCGAGGCGGCGTCCACTATGGGATGCTTTTCCCTGGCCTTAAGCAGCGCGATTTTGACGCTCTCCCGCCGGGAGGGGTGGCCGGAGGCTATGGCCACTGTCTTTACCCCCTGCGCGATAACGGCGGCATAAGAGCGCGCGTGCTTGGCCACGTTCATGGCAAAACGCAGCGAGATTTCCTCCCCCGGCCCCGGATGGCGCCTGGAGGCCGGCTCAAACCCCGCCTGCGCGCCGGGATCTTTTTCCTGCACCAGCACCCCGCCGGAGATGCTGCGCATTTCCGTCTCGCCCGCGGAGGCCAGCATGGAGGGAATCAGCGCCAGCCGGTTGCGGCGGCGGCTGCGCAGTATGTCCAGCGCGCCGTCCTCAAAATCCGGGGCGGCTATAAGCTCAAAGACCTCGCCGTCCAGCAGTTGCGCGGCCTTTTCGGTAAGCCTGCGGTTGAATACCGCCGTGCCGCCGGGCGCGCCCTGGCGGTCGGTGTCAAAAGCCAGGCGGAACGCCTCCGCGGTGTTGTGCGCGCAGGCCGCGCCGCAGGGCGCGCCGTGCTTGACGATAACGCAGGCCGCGCCGGTGAACTCGCAGGCGGTTTCCCAGGCGCAGTCCAGGTCCAGGTAATGGTTGAAGCTAAGCGGCCTGCCGTGGATGATGCGCGACTGGGACACTCCCCACGGCCTTGCGCCGCTTATGTCGTAAAGCGCGGCCTGCTGCTGCGGGTTTTCGCCGTAGGCCAGCGCGGCCTGCTGCTTTAGCGCAAGCACAAGCTCGTCGCCCAGCATGTCGCCGCGGCGCTCGGCCAGGAACTGTGCGGCGGTGGCGTCGTAATAGGCGCAGCGCATGAGGGCCTTCACCGCCAGCTGGCGGCGGCGTCTGGGCGGAATCTCGTTGAACTCGGCTATGGCGGCAAGGGTTATGGCGTAATCCGAAAAATCGCACAAGACGGCGGTTGTCTCCCAGGCGCGGGCGGCGGCGCGCAGCACGGCATTGTTCCAGATGTCCATGTACTGCGCCAGCTCCTCGATGGAAAACCCCTCCTGCGCCGTCATCTCCGCCACGGGGTAGAAATTGCAGACCACCACGTCGGGCCGGGGGATGCCGGCGTCCTCCAGCTCGCGCGCGCAGTCCGGCGCGGCCTCAAGCGTGCGCACAATCTGCTCCGGCCTGGGCGGCTCGTCCAGCCCCTCGTTTACCTCCAGTTCCGCCTGCGCTATTATTTTCGCAGTGGAGCCGGAGGCCAGCAATTCATATCCCGCCGCGTGCAGGCCGTAGGCCAGTTCGGCGATTCCTTTCTTGCTCCAGACGCTTAAATATGCGGTTTTCATTTCAACAAATCCATAAACTCGCTCTCGCTGATTATTTTAACCCCCAGCGACTGCGCCTTTTTAAGTTTGGAGCCGGCATCCTCCCCCGCCACGACAAAGGAGGTTTTAGCCGAGACCGAGGCTATATCCTTGCCGCCCAGCGCGCGCACGTTATGTTTTGCCTCGGCGCGCGTCATGGATTTAAGCTCGCCGGTGAAGACGAATGTCTTTCCCGCAAGCGGCAGCGCGCCCGAAGGCGCCTGCTGTTCCGGCTCGGTGAAATTAAGCCCCGCCTTTTCCAGCTGCGCCACAAGTTCCCGCCCGTGCCCGCTGGAAAAAAAACCGTGGACGGATTGCGCCACCACCGGCCCGACTTCCTGTATTTTTTCAAGCTCCTCAAGCGGGGCCGCCGCCAGCGCGGACATGGTTTTAAAGCGCGCCGCCAGCACAAGCGCGGTCTTCTCTCCCACATGCGCTATCCCGATCGCGAAAACAAGACGGGACAATTCCCGCGCCTTGCTTTTCTCTATGGCGGCGGCGAGGTTGGCGGCCCGCTTGTCCGCGAACAGCTCCAGTATCAGAAAATCCTCTTTTTTCAGCGAATAAATATCCGCCGGAGTTTTGGCCATGCCGCGCGCGAGCAGCTGGTCCACCGCCGCGTCGCCAAGGCCTTCTATATCCATCGCGTTGCGGGAGGCGAAATGCAGAATGCGCTCGCGGATTTGCGCGGGGCAGGCGGGGTTTATGCAGCGCAGCGCGGCCTCGCCCTCGCTGCGGTAAAGCGGCGCGGAGCAGGAGGGACAGTCTTTCGGCGGGACAATAGCGCGCTCCGTGCCGGTGCGCTCGTCCGCCATGGCGCGGACTATTTTGGGAATAACCTCGCCGGCGCGCTCTATGACCACCTTGTCGCCTTCTTTGATTCCCAGCCGGGCGATTTCGTCAAAATTGTGCAGCGTCGCGCTGGAAATGACCACTCCGGCGCAGGCGACCGGCTCCAGCTCCGCCACGGGGGTTACCACGCCTGTCCTGCCCACGGAGAAAACGACTTTTTTCAGCGCAGTAACCGCCTGCTGCGCCGGGTATTTGAAGGCGACGGCCCAGCGTGGGCTTTTGGAGGTGAAACCAAGCAGCCGCTGCCATTGCAGCTCGTCCACCTTTACCACCAGGCCGTCTATGTCGTATTCCAGCGCGGCGCGTTTTGCGGCGCAATCGTTATAAAATTCCACCGCCTCGTCTATGGAGACGCAGTGTTTCCGCAGTTTTGAGACGGCAATTCCCCACTGCCCGCAGCGCGCCAGGAATTCCCAGTGGGATTTAGGCTCCGGCATTCCGCTTATCCGGCCATGGGAATGCGCGAAAAACCGCAGCCCCCGCCCCGCCGTGATTTGCGGGTCCTTCTGGCGCAGCGAGCCTGCCGCCGCGTTGCGCGGATTGGCGAAAGGCGGCGCGCCCGCGATTGCCTGCCTCTGGTTAAGCGCGGCGAAATCCGCCTTGTCCATGAACACCTCGCCGCGTATTTCCGCCAGCTCCGGCGCATTGTCCAGGGAAAGGGGGACGGAGCGTATGGTTTTGACGTTGGCGGTTACATCCTCGCCGGTTTCGCCGTCGCCGCGGGTGGCGGCGGTTTCCAGCAGGCCGTTTCTGTAAACCAGCGCGCAGGAGAGGCCGTCTATTTTCGCCTCCACCACCAGCGCGGGGGAAGTGCCGTCCAGACCTTTTTTAACGCGCTCGTGCCATGTCCGTATCTCGCCTTCGGAATAGGTGTTGTCCAGCGAAAGCATGGGCGGGTTGTGTTTTACCGCCGCGAACTCGCGCGAGGGCTGCCCGCCCACCCGCCGCGTAGGAGAATCCGGCGTCAGCAGATGCGGGTTGGCGGCTTCAAGCCCGCGCAGCTCGCGCATAAGCGCGTCGTATTCATTGTCGGAAATTTCCGGCGCGTCGTTTACGTAGTAAAGCGCGTCGTGGCGGCGGATTTCGCGGCGAAGCTGTTCAATCCGGTTTTCGGGGTTCATCGGAGGGATTGTGTTCCCTGCGTATGCGGTCCAGTATTCCGTTGACGAAGGCGCCCGAATCGTCGGTGGAGTAGTTTTTGGCAAGTTCTATGGCCTCGTCTATGACGGCCAGGGGCGGGGTTTCGGAGCGGAGCAGCTCGTATACCGCCATGCGCAGTATGGCGCGGTCCACGGCGGGCATGCGGCTGATGCGCCAGTTTTCGGCTGCTTTTTCTATGACGGCGTCCAGCTCCGGCAGCGAGGACAGCACGCCCTCCGAGAGCGTTTTGCCGAACTCAAGCGTTTTCGCATCTTTGACCGCCGGAGAATCCGACAGCGAAGCCGGCAGGTCCGGCTGCGGAAGGCCGCAGTCGGCAAGATACAGAGACTGAAGACAGTACTCGCGGGCAAGCCGCCTGGTTCCCATGTGTAAATTCTACAATAAACGCGCCGTTTTGACATGCCCGCCGCCCAGGACCCATATTGGTGTCCCCCGAAGAACGCGCCACATTTAACCTGAAAGTTTCAGGTTTATGCCATGCCGGGCGGGATTGTGTTTTTCATTATCATTCCGGCGGCGATATACTGAACAGCCTTGCCGACAGTGTAGGAATGCCGTCCGGCGGCCAGTTTTTCCAGGAGCAGCTCGCGCGCCGCAGCCAGATTCTCTCCCAGCGTAACCAGCGGCGGCTCCTCTGCGGTATCGGGCCAGTATTGACCAAGCCCCGCCGCCGCAAGCAACCCGCTGCAAAGACAAACCCTTCCCTTGGTATTGCGCAGGTTGCCGCCTTTGCGGATGAAAGCGTTTATGTCTTCCGCGGGACAGCGGAAACCGATGTTTCCCTGAGGCGTAAGATACGTGGATTGCAGACACCCCACATCACAGCGGCGGTGGCGTGATTCGTAAACGGATTTTTCGGACAATGTTCCCGCAAGTTGCGCGATTTTGAACGGGAACCCGCTTGGCGAAGCAAGCGCGTCCGTTCTGACTTTAAGCAATCCCGCCGCAAGAAGCTCCAGAGCCGCCGTGCGGACGCCTTCAGTCAGCCCGGATTGAGCCGATAGCGCTGCCACCGTGCCGAACTGCACTCCGGTCGCGCCCATTTCAAGCGCCTGCCGCAATCCCTGCGGGCTGCCGAATGCTCCTGCCAGCCAGAACGGCAGGCCGAGTCCGGCTATGGCGGCGATATCTATAGTGTCTTCTTTGGTGTAAACGACCGTAGGTTCGCCGGATGCGTCAAAGGTTTTTTTGCTGGGCGGCGCGTTATGCCCGCCGGCTACCGAGCCTTCCACGATAAAGCCGTGAGGCCGGGTTTGCGGATTTGCCGCAAGCAGCGATGCCAGCGCATAGGAAGAAACTATCGCAAGGAACTTCGGTTTGGGGAGCGGCGCCGCCGCGCCGCGCAACGCGCGGGGGGATATGTGAAGCGCGAATTCGCCGTCCGCCGGGGTGGTTCCGTAAACGCGCATGGACAGCGCGGCATCCTCATGCCGGGACAATTTGTCTATCAGTTCCGGAATCTCAGCCGGGCTGCCCGCGCCTATCGCCACATAATCCACACCGGCCAGAATCGCGCCGTAAAGCCCCCACGGCAGAGGACGCTCCGCTTTGCGCAGGTAATTTATTCCCACAAGCCCGTCATGGCCTTCTTTGGCGAGCCAGACTTCCGCGAAATTGGCCGCTACCGTCAGCGTCTGATATTCGCGGCCCGGTTCCCATAATGAAACATTGCCCTGCCCGCCGCACCGGTTTAGTCCGGCGGCAGGCGCGGCTTTGAACGGCGCATCCGCCGCTTTTCCGCCTTCGATAAAATATGTCTGCACCAGGCGGCGCAGCGGCTCCGCGAATGACGGAACGCGTTGCGCCAGCTCAGCGAACGCGCGGCGGACATGCCCGCCCTTGTCGCCTAGTTGCAGCAGGCGGACATAGACAACTTCAAGCGCGGTGCCGGAAACTATCCCCATGCCCCCCAGCAATGACACTATCCTGCACATGCGCCAGTTGGAAACCCATATCCCCATGCCGCCGGAGATAAGCGCGGGCTCGCTATTTTGAACACGGGGATGGGTGTGGTGCAACTGTTGGTCGGGCATTATAGAACTCACTTTGCGGGATATAAAAACCCATCCTCCGGAGGGACGGGCAGACATAAAAGCGCCATCCCTTCCCGAGAAGGATATTCCCGCGCCGAAGCGGGAGCGGAAGATATGCCGGACTTGTCGCTTTGCAGCGATCTACCGTTGCGGGCATCTGCCGATTTGCACGGCATTCCTATCTTCCGGCATCCTTAGTCTAGCTTTTGACAAATGGACTGTCAAATTTTTCGTGAATGCACAACAGCGCCCATTTTCCCCACGATGCCATATTTTGCTGTCCCGTATTGCCGGAAACAACCGCGCGAATAAAGAAACAAATGTCAAAAATAACGGCGCCCCTCATTGAACGAAACACACGAAAAGGCTCTGGAACAAGGCGGGAACAACTACCGGAAACTTTTTTTGTTCCCTTTTCGTGTGTTTCGTGGTTTGATGCCGTTTTCACTGCCGTTTGCCAATACCCCCCAGCTTTTCAAAAAACGGGTGGTGTTGTGGTGAATGTTCTCGCAACCAACTGCGGAAAATGGGTATAGTGAGACATGAAATCACTCTTTATCGCCATGCTGCTGTCCGCTGTTCCGGCGGCGGCGCAGAATTATATATCCGCGGAAACCATCGGCCAGACCGCCGCCGCGCTGAAAACCAGGTACCCCGCAGAGGCCGCGCGCATAGACACCGGCGTGCGCCAGGTTGCCCGCGTATGGAGCGGGGACGACGGCTCCCCCGCCGAATTCTCGGATTTCTGCATCACCAATTTCGCCGCGGGTCCGGAGCCGGACGCGCTGTTTGAGCGCCTGGAAAGCAAGGCCGAATACATCAACGGCCATATGGCCGCGCTGTCAATGCAGCTTCACCGCGAGATGGATGAAAACACCGGCCCGCTGCTGCCGGTGGACAAGCTGTTTGCCGCCTATTCCCCCGGCGCGCATGTGCAGGAGGATTTGTTCAGGACAAAGCTGGCCTTCGCCGCGCTTTTGAATTTTCCGGTCAGGACGTTTGGCGAGTGCCTCTCCGAAGGCCCCGGCTGGACGCGCCGCCAGTGGGCCGAGGTCCGGCTTACAAAAGACCTGGCGCACCGCGTTCCAGCCGAGGTGATGCAGAAGATAGCGAAAGCGAACGCGGAATCCGATGAGTACGTCAACACCTATAACATATACATGGACCATGTGCTGGGCGCGGACGGCAAGCCCGCTTTCCCGGAGGGGTTGATGCTGCAATCGCACTGGGGGCTGCGCGATTATCTGGAAACGCTCTACTCCGGCCCGGAGGCCGGCCTGCCGAAACAGCAGTTGATTCAGACGGTCATGGAACGCATCATAGCGCAGGAAATTCCGGCGGAGGTGGTAAACAGCTCCGCCGCTTTCTGGAATCCGGCGGACAATACCGTCAACGGCGCGCCCGCCCCGCGCGAGCCCGACACCCGCTACGAAAAATGGCTGAACATGGCCCGCGCCTACCGGCTGGAGGATAAATACTATCCCGACTATCCCACGCGCAGCGACCGCAGCTTCGGCCTGGAGCGCGAAATTCCGCAGGAGCAGGCGCAGGCGCTGCTGGAACAGCTGCTGGACATAAAAACCGGCAAAAAAATAGCCGCGCTGATAGAAAAAAGACTGGGCCGCAAATTGCAGCCGTTTGACATCTGGTACGACGGGTTCAAGGCCCGGAATTCCGTGCCGCTGGAAAAGCTGGACGCGCTGTGCAGGGAGAAATATCCGACGGTAGAGGCTTTCCAGCGGGACATTCCCTCAATATTGCAAAAACTGGGCTTTGACGCGGATACCGCGCAATTTTTGGCCGCGCGCATGGAGATAGACGACGCCCGCGGCTCCGGCCACGCGATGGGGGCCGAGATGCGCGGCGAAAAAGCGCATATCCGCGCCAGATTCACCAAAGACGGGCTGAACTATCAGGGGTTCAACACCCTGATGCACGAGCTGGGCCACGGCGTGGAGCAGACATTCACGCTTTATAAGATGGATCATTACCTGCTGCGCGGCGTTCCCGGCAGCGGGTTCACGGAGGATTTCGCTTTCATTTTCCAGGCCAGGGATTTGTTCGCGCTGGGGCTGGATGAGCCGGATAAACAAACCGACGCGCTGCGCGCGCTGAACCGCTTCTGGGCCGCGCGCGAAATAGCGGGGGTCGCGCTGGTGGAAATGCTGTCCTGGCGGTGGCTGAACGCTCACCCGGACGCGACGCCCGCGCAGTTCCGCAGGGCTGTGGTTTCAACGGCGGGGGATGTGTGGAATCAATATTACGCGCCGGTGCTGGGGACAAGGGACGTTACGCTGCTGGCCGTGTATTCGCACATGATTAACTACGGGCTGTATCTGCCCAATTACCCGATAGGCTACATACTGGCCCATCAGATAGAGAGCTATTTCAGGACGCATCCCCTCGCTGCGGAAATGGAGCGCATGTGCAAAACCGGCAACATAATCCCGCGCGAGTGGATGAGGGCGGCGGTGGGCGCGGACATCTCGGCAAAACCGCTGGTGGATGACGCCTCCGCCGCAGCGGACGCTTTGTAATTTCCAACGCCGGCAGCGGAACTTGCCGCTGCCCTTCAGGGCGGGTCAGCCTGACTTCGCCAACGGGACACCCAGTGGTTATTGACGGATAATGTTGTAAAGCTGCTGTTGTTCCGCGTCCATTCTCAATAACTGCTTCTTTCTTTCTCCGTGTTCCGGCGCATACTCCAACTCGT